>JAABUH010002339.1_pt1 | contig 18345 bp, 24 predicted proteins | sample 5559121 | NCBI WGS metagenome assembly JAABUH01 (sample SAMN10711871, study PRJNA513364) | rock metagenome | isolation source: Antarctica rocks | place: Antarctica: Victoria Land, Battleship Promontory nord | collected 2015-12-28
GCGCCGGAGCGGCCGCCGCGTGCGACGCGGCGGCGGGCGCGCACGGCGCGGCGCCGAGGCCTGCGCAGGTTCGGGGCCAGGCGAAGGGGGCGCGGACGGGCGAGCCCGGGGGCCTGCTGGGCGAGATGCGCGCGCGGCTGTCAGGCGGCCGCTTCCGCTGGCTCAACGAACGGCTGTACACGTCGGCCTCGGGCGACGCGTTTTCGCTGATGCAGGCGCAGCCGGAGCTGTACCAGCAGTACCATGAGGCGCGCCCGCCCCGCCAACCGCGCCCTGCCGATCATGCGCTGTAGCCGGAGAGGCGAGGGAGGCCCGGTGGCGGCCAGCACGTGCGCAAGCCCTCGCGGCACAGAATGCTGGTCATTGCTCAACGCTCATGTGCAATGCTCCACCCACAGCCGCTTTGCGTCCCGGAACGCTTTTGTACCAACGCCACAGTGGCTTCCGCAAGGAGCACCCCCTCGCCATGCACGGCATGACGACGCGCACATCGTGGGTGACGGCCCCGCGCGCGCACCGCAGGGCTTCCGGCGCCAGACCGCCGCGTGGCCGGCGCAGCCGGTGGACGTGGCGGCCGCGTGGCTGGCGCGCCTGCCGGCCGCAGCCGTAGTTGCGGACTTCGGCGCGGGCGATGCGGCGCTGGCCGGCAGCGCGCGCCAGCGCGTGCACAGCTTCGACCTGGTCGCCGGCGCGCCGGGCGTCGTGGCGTGCAACATGGCGCACACGCCGCTGGGTGCGGGCCGCCCGAATCATGCCCCTCCCCAAAAGTAAGACACTCTCTCGGCCGTGGTTTGCAGCAGTGCCTGCAAAGCCGTGCTGTACCGTTTCAACCTCAAGAGTGCGACGCCCGATGCGCTGGCTGCGCTGCGGTGGCGAGGCCTGCGTCAGTCGCCCGGCCCACCGGACGCGCAGAGCCGCGGCGGTCCGTCTGTGATGCCTGTGCTGCGGGGTGCATGACGGCGCCGCGGCGGGCGGCGGTGCACGGTGGGTGACACGCTTGCCGCGCGCGGGCCGGCAGGCGACGCGTCGGTGGACGCGGCGGTCTTCTGCCTGGCGCTGATGGGCACGGACTACCCGGCCTTCCTGCGCGAGGCGCGCCGCGTGCTGCGCCCGGGCGGCCGCCTGTGGATCGCCGAGGCGCGCCCGGGCTGGGGTTAAGCCTGGGACGGCTGGGGCCCTGTGCGCGTGGACCAGTGCGGCGCCCAGTTCGCTGGTCTCGATGCGGGCGGCACGCTGCCGCTCACCTGGGCATGGGTCAGGGTAGGGTAGGGCGTGTCGCGTTCCTGTGTCCCCTGGCTACTCCTCAATCGTCAGTGCCGTTTGCGGCTGCTCTGGTGCGAATGCACGTCCGCCACAGCTGTAAGTGGATGGGCTCACGAGGCGCATGCGATGCTGTGCCTCGCGACTGCGCCAGTGGCAGGCAATCGCCCGCGGCCATGCGCCCGGTCCGCCTGCCCCAAGCCGCACGCGCAGCCGGAGTCACCACAGCCGGGGGACGCGCGCGCAGGTGCGCAGCCGCTTCGCGGCCGGCGCAGCCGAGGACTTTGGCCCGTTTCTGGAGGCGCTGCGCGCGCTGGGCTTTACGCTGGAGCGCCAGGACGCAAGCAACACCATGTTTGTGGTGTGGGAGCTGCGCAAGCGTGAGGCTGGCGCTGCGCGCGCCGCGCCGGCCTGGCCGGCGCTGCGCGCGTGCCAGTACAAGCGCCGGTAGTGCGCTTGTTGCGCCCGGCTGCCGGGGCGGCCTGGGTCCTTCTCGACCAGCCAGCACTAGGTTGAACTTGTCGCAGACAGGGCCATGGTTGGGGGTGCCGCCTGCCTGTCGGATGCTTGCATGCGCTCGCCGCCCCCTTGACGCTCAAGCGCAGCTTCGCATGTCGCGAGGTGGCCATGCGTCCACCCACGCTCGCTGCCCGACACTTGTCCCTGGTGGCGCGGACGCCTGGCATCTGAACCGGTCTTGTTATCTTGAGCTATGTCTGATCAGAAACCATACCATGGAATGCATGGGCTCTGCCGTGCGCAACGCCTCGCTGCATCGGCTGGAACTGAACACCGGGGAGTGTTCCGCTGGCGATACCATAGTAACACGGCCTGTGGGCAGATGTTGCACCACAGGACCCAAAAAGGCTTCAAAGCACACCGGACGATGTAGAGTCATTTTGATGAAGCACAGGGTGCGCCTTGGCATGACACTCTCACCCCTCACAACCTTTCATCTAAACAACTTGCATGCCAGCTGCTGCACCAAGGCTGGCCCCCATGTTGTGCTCGCTGCGCGGCCCCACTGACACTCAGCTCCTTTTGCGCTGTTTGTGCAGTGCCACACCACCCCCGACACAGACCTGCGTTTTCATCCTGCACACGCCTCCTTGCAGCAGACCCAGTAACTACGCCCACCAGCAGCCCTGCTCGCCGCCGCGGAGCCGCGCCCAGTGCCAGCACAACCAGGTGCATGCCGTCCCAGTCACGTGCGCAGTGACAGTCTGGTCCGCACACAGCTGCACTGTAGGGCCGCGGCTGAAAGCCCCCAGCTTTCAGCCAGTCGCCGCAGACGCCGCCCGCGCAGCTCGTGCTCCCCTCGCGAGCTCACGCGCGCCCCCCCCGCACCCCGGCCGCTGCGCCATGAGAGGATAGGGCGCATGGTAGGGTCAGGGTCAGGATTAGGGCGACGCGCTCACACGCGCGCCGCGGCCTGCGTGGCCGCGTGGCCGGCCATGGTGGAGGCCACCTCCTGCTTGAGCCGCCGGTCGCCGCCGCCGCCGCGGAACGCGCCGTACACCGCCTTGAGCGTCCAGAACGACCACAGCGACTCCAGCGTCCACACCGCGCCGCCAACCAGGTAGAAGATGCCCGTCAGCGCGTTCTGGCCGATAGTCTGCGCGCGCGCGCGCGCCCGCGTCTCACGCGCCCTCCCGTGTCTCAGGCGCCCTGCCGTGTCTCGCGACGTCTGTGACCTCTGGCCATGTGAAAGGCGGTGGTCGTGCTGCGTGTTGCTGCAGCGGGGCACGCGCGAGCTGCCGGCCCAGCACAGAGGTATGCTGGCGGCAGTGAAGGCATGTCTGGAAGGCGCTGACGGCTGCGCGCCCATCAAGGCGCCCGACAAGCAACCAAGCAACGCAGAAGTGGCGTGCGCGGCCAGGCAGTGCAGGGGCGGCCTGCGCGCGCTGAGGCAGCTTGCTGCAAACAGACAGCTCTGACGCACTTCTGCAGAGCTTGGCCCTTCTCTAACAGGCACACCGAAAACATACAAGGTGACTTGCAAAAAGTCTCTCTAGGAAATGAGGACACGGTCACTCTGACCGTCGCGGCGCCCTCGTCCCCGGGCCGCGCGCCTGCACGCCCAGGATGAAGCCGGTGTGCGACCAGGCGTTGCCCAGCGGCAGCGGCGGCGACACCGCCGACCAGATGCAGAAGATGATGTGCGCCGCAAACATCAGGAAGAACCACGCGTACGTGAAGGCGCGGTCCTTGATCGCCGCGTTGTACAGCCTGCACTCGGCACGCTCATTTGGAAATATGTACAAACCATTGGGCCATTTGCATGAGCTCATGCAGGTCTGCGAGAAAAAACACAGAAAGGTTGAAGAAGCCTCTGCACAAATAGAAAGGTGGAACAGGCCTTTGTTAACCAGGCAAGGCAGAGCCACACGCATGGCGCCGGGGGCCAGGTCGGGGGGGGGGGGGGGCGGGCACCTCATGTACCACAGGATCCAGGCGCCCGGCACGCCCGCAAACCAGTACACCGCCGACAGGAAGAAGCCGGTGAGGCGGCCGTCGTTGCCGTTCATGGCGCACAGCGCGACCAGCGAGCCGATCAGGTTGAACGTGATCGCGATCACAAAGCCCAGGAAGGCCCAGTATGCGCTCCGCACCATGCCCTGCTGCTCCGCCGGGATCTGCGCGGGGCCACACCGCGGCTGGCTGGCGTTCGGTGCTCTGGGAAGCATAAGACATGGCCACACGGATGCGCTTGAAGACCCTGCCCGCTGCACTCCGTGCATGGTGCCTAGGCTCTGTCTGAGGCGGTCTTGGGACAAATAAACCATGGTGCCTGTGAACAGATGCTCGTGATGCAGCACACGCGCATTGTGCTTCGGCGGGAGTCACGGTCCGTCGCCCAGCCCAGCAGGCCCCACAACGCCTCAAGCGCGAGCGAGCGGCGCGCCTCGCCCGCGATGTCATGGTGCAGGATGGGGTAGCAGGGCGGCCAGTTCTTCTCGGGCGCCAGCGCGCCCGTGCGGCGCAGCTGCTCCTCCGCGCGCTTCAGCTGCTCCTCCTTCGACCGCAGCTCCGCCTCGCGCCGGTCCAGCGCCGCCGCGCGGCGCGTGTAGTCCTGCTGCGCGCGCGGCGGCCTAGAGTTGGGTGCCGCCTACTTTGGAGATAACAGTCAGAGCACCAGAGCATTGCGGCTCGCGACCTCCGGCTCAGGAGGGGGCGCAGGTACGCGGCGGCGGGGGGCCACGGGCGCGCACGTCGTCACCGCCAAAGGTCGGCGCGGGCTCCTCGTACACGCGGCTGCTGCTGGCGCCCCACGCGCCCGCGTTCGCGCCCGCCAGCGGGATGCTGGCCGGCGGCGGCGCGCCGCTGTTCACCCACGCGCTCGCCGTGCCTGCATGGCGCTCGGGCGGAGTCGGCGCACAAGGACCTTGCTTGTCCGCGTGTCTGAAAACCTCAGCCCCACCGGCAGCCACCTATCGCCAGCAGTCGTGAGTAGCTAGGTGTTCAGGCTGAGACTCTAAACACCTCAAACAGGCTTGCGCCCAGACTCTGCTCTTCCACGACGGGGCGCTGGAGCATAAGGAACAAGCAGACTGGCTTGCAAGCGCTTGAGTTGGTCGATGGAGCTGTGGTAGAGCGCACACAGCACAAGCAAGGCGAGCGGGCGCACCCGTCGGCTGCCCCGATGGCAATGCTGACCCGTTTCCCTGCACAGCAAACACACGCTGTGCTGCCTGAGAGAGCACCACACAAAGCAGCTGCCGTTTGGACAGTATGTGGACCAGCACGCTGCAGATGCGAGGTGTCTCTGAGCAGAGAAGATCTAAAGAGATCTTCTGTGTGGCTCTGCACTGCTTCGTGTAAAACAAGAACAACCCCACTGCCACGCTCGGGAGCGCAGGGCGGCACAGCGCACCGCATAGGGGTCCCGCCCGGGCCTTTTATCAAACGGGTTGTCATTAAACGGGTTATCCTTGGGCATGGCTGCAAGCGAGGAGCCCTTCGGCGTGCTCTCAGCGCCCACCCAGCTGCCTCTTGAGTGCGCTTAAGTACTGTCAGGCCAGCGCGCTGGTCAACTGCCACTGGCCAGCCTGCAAAGCACGCGAGCACCTCACACCTCTATCGTCGACCCACAGAAGTGGGAAAAGTGCAAGCTCTGCTGCTGGCCCAGAGCAAGAACGGGGGTTTAGGGGATTATAAAACTGAAGTCCAGCTGATGGATGCGCAGGGCTCTCTGCCGAGCTGTACCGTCAGATCTGTGAACAGCCCCTCAGCTATTCACTCTTGAAGCTTGCAGCTTGGGCAGCCAGGGACAAGCCTGGTGCCTCACTTGAGAGCCAGCTGGTTTGGAGGGATCCTGTGCGTGGCTGGCGCTGCTCTGAAGCGTACAGCGCCGTTGCAGCGCTGCAAATCCGTGCCTGCGCCCACCAGCTATGGGCAATGCCGGCTCGCACGGCTTCCAGGACGGCGTGGTTTCCAGGAAGGAGCTGGAAAGGATGCAGCGGCGGTGCGGAGCCTCACCAGAGGGAGTTTTGCTGGGCCGGGCGTCGTACGATAAGACCTGCAGTTATTTGCTGCTGCCAAGGGCGGAAAGGCAGGCCAGAGTGGGATCTGGGCAGTCAGGCGGCTGTTGAGGCTGTGGCTGTGAGTGGTGCGCAATAAGCGGTCACTCTGGGGCACTGGTCACCAGCGCCTGACCGTGTGGGCTGCAAGAAGGCGCCCCCGTGCGCTCTCAGCTTCGGGCTCTCAGCTTCGGGGGTCAGACAAGCTGATAAGTGCCCTGACGTGTGGCAGAGCGGCGTCTTGACGAGAAGCCAGTCTGCCAGCAGGTGCTTGACAGCTGGGTTGCTAATGCCGGGTCAATGGTAGCTAGCAGCGTCTGGCAGGGGCCTTGAGTGCGCAGCATGGGCGCACGCTGGGGCAAACTGACAAGGTGCGCCTGCATTCCGGTGGGGTCACAAGCGGCAGACGTAGAGAGGTTCCAGCACCGGGCCTGAGCGGCGAGCACACCGGCGCCGGCAGACAGCGGCAGCACGGCAACGCGTGCGCCGGCCCGGCCTCGAGCGAAAGGCCGCCACCGGCGGGCGCCGCGCGCGCCGGGGCGCCGCCAGCCCCGCCGCCTGCGCGGCCGCGCGGGCGAAGCTCTGAGCAATACCCTGCCGCGCGGCGCAGGTTCCAGCGCCTGGCTGGGGGCGCCGACCGCGTGGCGCTGGCGGACTTCCAGGCGCTGCCCGAGCTGGCCGGGCACCCGCTGGCGCCGCGCATCCTGGCGCTCGCGGACAAGGACCGCGACGGCTACCTGCGCCTGGCCGACTTCACCGCCGCGGTCGGCGAGCTCGGCAGGCTGCACACCGACGACGACCGCGCCGCCTGTACGCGCCCGCCTGCCGCTGCGGTCCACGTCCTTGGGCCCCAGTGTCCCTGTGGTGCAGGTGCCCCTGTAGCGCCCTGCAGCGAGGCGACTCTGCGCGCCTCTGTCGAGAGTCTGTGCCTGGGCGCGCCGCCACCCGCAGCGCGCCCGATCGCCTCTGGTGTGGCCGATACCTCCAGGCACGGACGCCTGATTTCCACGAACGTTTCAGCGCCGCCACACATAAAGAGGTGTCCCCGTCAGCAACAGTGAAGTGTGAACAGGGAAACAATCCAGGCACGCGCGCCGACGCGCGGCGCGCCCCGCGCGCAGTCACGTTCCGCGTGTACGACCAGGACGGCGATGGCTTTGTCTCGCCCGCGGAGCTGGAGGCCACGCTGCGCCGCCTGGCCGGCCAGGCGCTGAGCGCAGAGCAGCTCGCTGAGGTGCGCCAGCCTGGCGCCCTGATACCCCCGCAGCCGGCCCTGGCGCGAGCCCGTGCAGGGTGACTCATGAAGTGCTGCTTGACATGGTGCGCCAGCCTGGCGCCCCCGACACCCTGCAGCCGGACACCAGCCCACGTTGCGCAGGGCGATCAGTGATGCGCTGGGAGCCATGAGCCTGGCCGTGCCAGGCGCCACAGACGCGCGCATGCTGCGCAACATCCGTGCGTAGCACTGCCATGCGCTTGCTGACTCGGTGCTCGGAGGCAGGGTCACGCATGCTCTGCGCCGGGCGGGGCGCCCCCGGTGCCGACCGCCCGGCATGCGCGGCGGACCGCTCGGCGTGCAGCGCGGACGCCGCGCAGCTGCGCCCGTGCTCAGCATGGCAACCCTGACCCTGACGCGGCGCAGGTGGTGGAGGCCACGGTGGCCGCGCACGACGCCGACGGCGACGGGCGGCTGTCGCTGCCCGAGTTCCGCGCGCTGCTGGCCGCCGGGAAGCCGAGGCTGCAGCGCGCCTGAGGGCCGGGGCTGCCGCGGCCGCCCTGCGTATGGCCGCACGTGCCTGCCGTGCGTCTGCAGGGGTCCAGAGAAGCGATGCGCGCTGCATGTCCAGGGCTCAGCCCTGCATCCCACTTCTGTCTTGCGGGTGTGACTCTTTGCTTCAGCGCTGTCAGGACTTTGAGTGAGCTGATCGGAGATGCAGAAGTGACGTGCGGTGCAACCAGCTCTTTGACAGCTTGCCAGCGAGATGTATGACCACACACGTCTGCTGCTGACCTGCTTGCCATCCATGCCAGCCAACTGTGCCATGAGCAGCACCAAAACCACATGCACACTGAAGCCAAAGCACACAGGATGGCAGTATGCAACATCGTTTCAGGGTGCGGAGAGAAGCAGCAGTGTGTCACTGCTCGACCAATCCGGAAGCAGTTTGTTGAAGCCAACACTATGCAGTCACCAGGCAGTCGGCATGATTCCACAACATAGTGATGTCGTGCTCGCGGCGCTCGCATGCAGCACACGTGGGCCCCATGCGCGGCCGAGCATCAGTTCATTGATGCATGCTCCGCGCTGTTTGGAATTCGTGTTGAAAACAATGGTCGACAGTTTTGCGGGGCGCGCATGCCGTGCCTTGCACAGCACCCAGGGCCCAAGCGGCAGGCGCATGCCCGCGCCGCCACCCAACTACATGGCTGCGAGCGGTGCAGCAGGACTTGCAGCCGGCATGTCGGTGCACAAGGCAGCTGCAGTGCGCGCTGCCGCCAGCAAATACCGCTGAGGTTGCGCCGGAGAGGGCGCTGCAGCTCACACGCGGTGGCGCATGCGCGCCGCGCCCACCCCGGCAGCGACGGCCACGGCTGCTGCGGCAGCCAGGACGAACCAGTAGCGGGCCGGCTGCTGCCGGCTGGGTGCCAGCGCGCCCAACGCGCCCAGCTGCGCCGCCAGCGCACACGCATGCGGTGTGTCAAGCGAACCGGGACGATCTCAACACCACAAATCAAAGTGTCCTGCGCCTCCCTCAGGCAGACGCATATTCCTGTGCGCCCCATTCTGCCTGTACCTCCCAACTGCACACATGTGTACGTGCGGCCTGGGCCGACCCATATGGTCCCCAGTGCATGGTGCACGAGCACCGTGCACCACGCCTTGACAGGGCGGCAACCCACTGCGACGGTACCAGCAGCCCGCGGCAAGAGCCCCGCCTGTCACGACATGCACGAGGCCACACGCACAGTGTCCAGGCAAGCAGAGGGGAGCGGGCGCATGCACGCACCACGCGCGCCGCCAGGGGCGCCTGCGGCTGCAGCGTGACCAGGACATAGCGCGCGCGCGCAGGCAGCGGCAGCAGCCGCCGCAGCGCGCTGCGGAGCGTGGCCGCGCTCAGCGCGCCGCGCACGGCCTCCCGCGCGGCCTCGTGCGCCTCGTGCACGGCGTCCAGGTCCTGCACAGGCATCGTCTGTAGGTTAGGTTAGGGTATAGCGGTAGGAGGCGGTCGCACAGGAGTATACAGTACTCCCTAACTTCAAGGCCGCAGGTGCTTATAACATCAGAATTCAGGAAGGGTCGCAGCTGTCACACAGGACAGTGCGTTGGACCAAGCAGGCGCCATGGCCTGCTGCGCGATAGGCCCGAACGCGCCCGGGCACAGGGCTCCCCAGCATCGGGTGTGCTGTTGTTGACCAGATGCGCAACATCAGCGCTGCGGGGCGGGCGCGCACGCCCTGGAACAAGCGCGACTTGTAGCAGGTCAGCGCCTTGTCGTGCCAGTAGCCGTTCTCCTGCAGCGCGGTCTCGCGCGCGCGCTGCTCCAGCGTCAGCAGCGCAGCCGCCTCCTCCTCGGACGGGCCCTCGGTCTGCAGCGCTGGGAGCTCTTTAGCTACGCGCCAAGCATGGGGTGAAATGCCTCCATAGGGTTAGGGCAGGGCACGGCGATCGCGGTAGTGCGGCCGCTTCCTCATTGGAGGGGCCCTCGGCCTGCAGCACAGGGGGGTTTTAGTACGCGCCAATCATGGAACGAAATCTCTGCAGGGTTAGGCTTAGGCAAGGCACGGCAAGCGCAGCAGCGCGCCTGCAGGCGCTCCACCTCGGTCAGCGCCAGCTCGGCCAGCGCCTCCGCGTTGCCGGCCGCGGGCTCGCACGAAAAGCCGATGCGCACGTCGCCGCGCAGCGCTCGGCGCTCTGAGGGCGCGGTGGTGCCAAAGTTGGCGTACGCGGACACCGCGTACACCTGCGCGTGCCGCAGCGGCTCTGCGTGCTCTGCACGTAACGGCGCAGCCAAAAGCGCTTGTCAGAACTGAGGCTGAACACATGTTCGGATAGGTCGCGCCGCACCCCACCTTGGCAAGGGCCTGTCCGCAGCGCGATCATGTTAAACCCTTGTCACAGCCCAACATCCGCTTCACCTTCACGGGCATCACTCTGCTCACTTCGTCTGCTACTCCCTGTCCTCATGCCGGCAGCAGCAAAAGCTCTACACAAGCAACCCCAACCCGGCTCTGCGCAAGACCTTGCGCGCGCCCGCACCTTGCCGGACTGGAAGCGCAGCACGCGCGTGAGCCGCGTCGTCAGCAGCTGGCAGCAGAACGTCAGCCAGCGCGTCTCCTCCAGGCACGCGGCGCCACCGGCCAGCGCGATGGTCACCGGCAGCGCAATCGCCACCTGCGCCATGGGCTCCACCATGCGCGCCCTGCGCGCACGCGCCCCACTCCCGTGGTACAGCGCAGGACTGGAAGCTCATGGGGCTCATGTGAGCGCACATGCGGCACCAAGCCTGTCTGCGTCAGGGGCGCAGCGTGTGCGCTCCCCAAGCGCGAGGGGCGCCTCACAGCGCCAGCGCGCAACATGCATGGCATTCATTGCGACCCGGATGCTGCCCTGCGTGCGTCCGAGCAACAGCAGGCTTCCTTCCAGCAAGCGCATGCCTTGCGTGAAATCAAGCCGCTTGCGCCACCGGGCATGCGAGATGATGCGCTCACAGCCCGCTGCGCTCAGATGCCGGCCAGCAAAGCCACGACCAGGGGCCTGGCTGCGCAGCTGCGCACCGCACGGTGACCACGCGCGGCTCGTCCGGGAATGAGAAGGGCAGCGGCGTAACCGCGCTGCGCGCGCGCGGCACCGGCTCCTGCCTGGCCGGGATGGATGCTAGGTAGCGCACTGCCAGGTTCTCCAGCACCTCCTCCTGCAGCAAGTGCACATGCTGCATCACTTGAACGGCGACCGGGGCCCCGGCCTGGCATAGGCTTGGCCTCCTTACGAGACTGTGAGGACATCGTGGTCCAGCACTCCACTGTCCCCTTGCCTACATGCTGGTGAGCGTTCCTTTCGGTATGGACTGGTGCTCGGCATGTGGCCGTCTGCAAACTCAGAGCGAGCCACCAGGCATCAGACATGCACTGCTAGCAGTGCAGTCCCCCACTGCCACCACCGCAGCCCTCCATCGCAGCAAGCCCCTGCAAACCGGGGCGCCCGCGCCCCCGAGACCCGTGCACACCTCTATGGCGCCGGTGAGGCAGAGGTGGAACTCGGCCGGGTTGGCGTAGGCGTCCGAGAAGTGGCGGCACGCCAGCGCCGGGTCGACGCGGCGCAGGTCGGCCAGGGTGAAGGGCTCAAAGAAGTAGCAGGCGCCGTACACAAGCTCGTTCACCTTGTTGCTGAACTGGAATGTGGGGTCGCGCAGCTGGGCGGCCACCTGCTCCTGCGCGTGCCTGCGCGGCCCACGGCGCGCGCGGTGACGGCGCCGGCCAGGGTTGGGGTGCCTGCCGCGTTAATGTGCGCTGCGCCCATGCACCAAGTTGATGCAACCATGTGCCGCAGACACTGCCAGGCTTCACGGTTCGCGACGAGCATCTGTAGCCAGCACAGTGGGGACCAGCAACGCAGGCTTTGATGCGTGCCAGCGACAGCCGACCTGGGCGGCACCTGAGGCAGGTGGCCAGCTCGGCGGGCACGGGCTGCACGCGCGTGCGAAAGAGCTGGAACACGAGCTGCAGCGCGGTCTCCAGGTCGGACGGGCTCTGCTCGCCGCCGAAGCCGCGCCAGAAGCTGCCCTCCATCGTGCTCAGCTCCACGCGCTTGCCCATCAGCATCTCCTCCAGCACCTGCGGCGCGCCGCCCAGCTTGCCGGTGCAGCACAGGGTTAGGGTTAGGGTGTTCTGCGCGCTTGCCCATCAGCATCTCCTCCAGCACCTGCGGCGCGCCGCGTTGCTCGCCGGCTGAGCGGCACTATCATTTGCCGCCATCGCGACCACCTGAGCAGCGCGCATGTCGTGACTGAGCAGGTGCAGCTACGTGGGGCGGCGCGCCTCAGGCTTGATGCCGTACGGCCCGAGCTCGTCGGCCAGCATCGTCGCCATGGCGGCCGAGCGGAAGGCGGGCCGTGGCACCTGCACAGGGTTGAGGTAGGGTATGAGGATATGAGTACTGGGCCAGCGGCAACCGGGGCGCAAGAGCGTCTGCGCAGCGCTCCCTGCAGCGGCGTGCGCGCACCTCGGACAGGCCGCCGGGCGCCCACCCGGTCACGAGGACTTGATCGTCCGCGTGCGGCGTGCACTTATATGTCACCTGCCACGCGAACCCCGCGCTCAGTTTCGCGGGCCGTGGCGCACTTTGCACTCCTTCGAGCGTGCGGCGGGGGTTTGCTGCACACTTGCATGCCGTTGCAGAGAGTGAGCTCCGTCGCGCCGAAGCGCTCGTGGCGGCGCCGCGCGACGACGGCGCCCGGCGCCGGCGCGTCCGCCGGCTCCAGCACCGCGCCCGGGAGCGCCGTTTGCTCCAGCGGCGGGATGCGCCCGGCGGCCTCAGCTTCGCCGACGCGCGCCGCGACCGCCCGCAGCTCCTCCGCGCTCACATGCTGGGACCTGTGCAAGGACAAGTTAGGGTAAAGAGTAGGGTAGGGTAGTCCGAGGCACCACCGCCGGACGCCACTGCTGTGTTCCGCATCTGGCCGCTGCCACCGCAGCCGGCCAGCCTGCCCAAAGCATTAGTGTTGCTCGACCGCTGGAGCGGCCTGGGGCGAGGGGGCGGGCGCCACCGCTTGTGCAGGGTGGCCTTGATGACGCAGCTGGACGTCGGGCGGCAGGCGTCCGCCGGGCGCGCCATCTCGGCCGGCTCGATGCCGGGCAGCACCGTCTTTGCCAGGCGCGCCTCGAGCTCCGGGCCGACCACCATCTCGCCGCAGGTGAAGTGCCGGACGTACTCGCCCCTGCGCGGGCATCAGCACGGTGGAGTGCCTGAACCCTAACCCTAATTCCTTCCCAACACACTTCTTGCACCCAACGGATGTTCACGCGCGGTGCAGAGTGACGCCACACACACGGCCCTCACGTGTGCCGACACCGCTTGGAGTGCATGCCTGCACAGCCTGACAGGTGAATCCAGTGGAGGAGGGCCGCGGCTGTGGCCGGCTGGCGCCTCCGACGGCAGGCCGGCGCGCCTGCGGGAGTCAGAGTACTCCTGGTTGCGCTCGGTGAACAGGCTCTCGGCCTCGGCCAGCTGCACGCCGCGCGCCGCGCGCGCCTCGCGCTGCGTGAAGCCGTGCTGGCGTATGCGCGCCAGCTCCGTCAGGATCACCTGCGGCGCGGCAGCGCGGCCAGCTGGCGATACGTGCGCGCAGCGCAGCGCGCATGCGCCAGGCACGCGCCGCAGCCGGCAAGGCGCGCTCGCCGCCCTGGTAGGGCTACGGGCGCCGCGGCCCAGGCGGCAGGCAGCGGCGCAGCGGGGAGGCGCGCTGCGGCGAGCGCACCTCCAGCGCGTCGAGCGCTCTGCCTTCCGCCGCGCTGGCGGAGACCACGTGCAGCTCCACGGACTTGCAGATCGGCTCAGACGCGACCTGCGTCGCGAGCCGCAGCAGGCCTGAGCTCACGCTGTTGCAGCTGCTGGGCAGGATATGGGCACAATGAGGTCAACGCCGCGCCGGCACTGTGCCTGTGCTCTGAGAGGGCGGGGGCGCGCCTCCGCGTTGTAGAACGGCGGGTCGCTCCCGCGGCTGATGCGGAAGAGGCGCTGGTTCAGCGCGCTGTGCCACATGGACGCGCACAGGTGCGCGCGGTAGTCCGCCTGGCGGCGGCGCGCGCGCGGTCGGCGCCCGGCACGCTCGGCGGTTGCAGCAGGCACGCTCATGGGCGGATTGCAGCAGCCAGCGCAGCAGCGCGCTGGCACGGGCGCGGCGGCACGCACGCGCTGTTAGGCGCGCCCGTCGGCGCGCGGCATGCTCACGGGCGGCGTCAGCAGCCGGCACGGCGGCACGCCGACATGGGCGCGGCGGCGCACACGCGTCCAGGGGAGGGTAGGTTTAGGGCGCGCCGGCGTGCTCAAGCTGGGTAGCGCGTGCTTGAACGACACGTACACGCTGCTCTGCTGCACCTCCTTGTCGACGAACACCTCGACGCGCGGCTGCTCATGCGGCACCAGCTCGTGCCTGCCGGGCGCGGCGCGTGGTCTCGGACGGGAGGCGCAAATGCCAGGGCAGTGAAGCCTGGGCTTGTATGCATGAGCGGCACTGGCCTGATCACGGCACGCCGGACCCGTGGGACACCCTGGCCCGAGCACGCAGACAGGGCAGGCTGAGCCAGTGGTCGACTCTATTAACAGGCCTCATTTGAGCCTCAAGCATCTCAGCGCCTGGTCAGACACAAGCATCCCATGAGAGGCAGGTCAAGTCGGGGCTGTGCCGCAACCTGCCCGGCGCCAAACGCTGGCAGACGGTGTGCGGCTGGATTAGCAGCGCGCCTTGGGATGGGGGCGCGCGGCAGAGCCCCGGCTGCCTCAGGCACGCCGAAGTGGCGCTCCAAAGCCGCCACGATGCCCCCGGTGTCCGTAAAGTTGCCGACCGCCACGATCGCCATGTTCTCTGGCCTGCATAGGGGTAGGGTTAGGGTTGACCGCCATGTTCCCTGGCCTGCAGTGGAACAGCCGCTCGCTGCTCGCACACAGGTGACGGCCATCGCTTGCACCCACAGCGCAGTGTCAACGGCAGGGCAATGAATGCACAGGGCACGGCATCTGTATGGGCTCGGCATCCTTGCTTGCCCTGCAGCAGGCAGCAGGCAGGCAGGCTGCTCGCAGTCGCGAGAGCAAACAGTGTGGCTCGCCTGTACCACCGCCTGTAAAAGTCACGCACCACGCTCGCGGGGACCTCCCTGATGACGCGCTCGAGGCCGATCGGCAGCCGGTCCGCATACTGCCGGCCCGCACAGCGCGCGCGCTCACTTCGGCGCCTCGCATCAGGCATGCGCGGAGCTCTGCAGACACGCAGGCCTAACCCCGACCCCGCTGCCAGATCCAGCGCTCCAGCGCTGCGCGGGCAGGCTCGCAACAACCCGGCTGCACGATCGGTCCCACACACGCCTCGCAGGCTTGGCCTGCTGCGGCGCGCGCGCCGGGGCGCGGGCGCGGGCGCCCACCTTGCTGCCCTGGAGCAGCAGCCGCCAGTGCGCCTGCTGCACGCGGCCCGCCCAGCTACGCCCCATGCGCCACTCCTCCAGCACCGCGCCGCGCTCCTTGGCCAGGTCCTCCGGCGCGCACCTGGCCGCCCGGCGTGAGGGTCAGGGTGTAAGGGTCGGGGCATGCGCTTGCAGGGCCGCCAGTGCTGTCCGCTGAGCATGCGTGGCTGGCCCCTGAGAGTCTCAGAGATCCTGGGCTGACGCACTGGCGAACAACTTGCAGTGCTGGAGGCAGCAGCCGATAGCAAAGTCGACCGTGACCCGCTCGGTGAGCAGGGGCGCGTTTCAGAGACCCAAGCGCCTGTCTCGGGGGCGCGAGAGACCGGACCTGAGCGCGAGCGCCCAGATGCAGCGGAGCCAGGATAGGGCTATGCTAGGAGCCAGGATAGGGTTATGCTAGGAGCCAGGATAGGGTTATGCTAGGAGCCAGGATAGGGTTATGCTAGGAGCCAGGATAGGGTTATGCTCCTATGCCAGCCTGCTGCGAGCGCACATGAGAAGTTGGGCGCAAGCGCCTTGATGACAAGCGCGTGCCGCGCCACACACCCCGCGCCATCTCCAGCACCTCCGCATGTCCGGCGGCGGCGCATCCAGCCTTGTGGCGGAGTAGGTTGAGGGTGGGTCTGCACCTGATGGCAAACGCAAACTGCGCCAGCACGTCGAGCGTCTTCTCCAGCACCTCCGGCGCGTCCAGCGGCACCATCAGCTCGTAGACCTGCGTGCACCAGGGTAGGATGGGGTAGGGTACCCGGACCCCTGGGCAGTACAGCCAGGTGACCCCGCGGCCAGCCGTGGCCGCACTGTGCTTGGACTCCTGGGCGCTTGGCGCCGCACTGACAGAGCCAGCGGTAGGCGAACACGCGCCACCGCCACTCGCAAGTCTGCGGGCCAGTCGCAGCGTCCGCGGCGCCCGACGTGCGCGCCTGCAAGCTTGCACTCCGACCTGTTGCATGCATGAGGCATGTGCACAGCGCACCAGCCTGATGTCAGAGCTCGTTCGCGCTGCAGAGGCACCGGCAGCCTCAACCGATGGTAACCTCCAGCGCCACTTCACAGGCGCGCGCATGCATGCAGGCATGCTGGCATGTAAAGCAGGCCAACACCCATCATGCCCGCACGACACCGCTGGCGGACACCGCTCGAGCCCCGGTCCACCTGTGCCCTAGACAGCGCGGGCAGCCTCACAGGCCCGGCAGGCCAGCAGGTTCGCCCTCTGCCGCGCCGGGGCATGCGCGCCCGTCCGGCGGCGGGCGCGGCGCACCGTCTCGTCGGCGCTGGTGTACGCATTGGAGCAGGCGCCAAAGTCGAGCCCGAGCTCCTCCAGCAGCGCCACGATCTCATGCGACTGGTACTTCTGGGGGCGCGCCCCGTACCGGTGAGTCGCGACAGGGGAAAACATGCTGTCCAGGACAGCGGTAGCGCCTGCGCTTCGCGAGCTCAACGTGCAGGTATGTGGAGGCGCGGCAGTCCAACAAGCACCCTATGCTCGCCACCGCATGCTCCAGGACCGCTTGCCCAGCTCGAGCGTCCTACATGCATGCGTGCCTCGCGCGGGGCATGCACGGCGCCTGGCGGGGACGATGGGCCTTCCTGCTGCGGCAGGGCGCTGCGCACCTCGGTGGCGTTGAAGGCGAGGTGCTCCACGATATGCGCCACGCCGCGCTCGTGCTCCTCCTCCGCCACGCTGCCCACGCGCACCTGCCGGCGCCCAGCCGTCTGACCCTCTCTGCGGCGCTGGCGTCGGGCGCCGGCAACAGAGCGCTGCGCTGGCGCCTGGCTGACGCTGGTAGGCGCTGGGCTCAGCGGCGCCGTACTCAGTCACGTCACACGCGTGCGCAGCGCACGCGCAGCAGTGCAGCTCTGAGGCTCGTAGCGGGGTCCGTGCGCGGGTGCCGCAATGTCACAAGCAGTGCGCGCTAGCTGGACCGTCACGCTGTGTGTCACTACACCATGCTGGCCGACTGTGCTTCAGCAAGCACGTTCCAAGACCGCTGGCAGCCGAGCTAGGCGCGTGAGCGCACCGCAAGCGCCAGCGCTGCGCGGTCCGCCGGCCGCGGGCACTTTGCGACATAGTACCTGCGCGGCGGCCGCTCCTGCAGGCCCCTGGCGCGGCACGCGGGGCTCGACAGGCTGCGTGCTGCACGGGACGTGCCTCATCCCGTTCGCGAGCTGGCCATGGTGGTCGGCGAAGAGCGGCAGCGGCTGCTCCCAGTCTGCGTCTGCGATGTCCAGGTCCAGCAGCCTCCTGAAGCTCGCTGTGTTGGCTGCCATGGCCTGGCGCACTGCAGGACTGGCAGTTTCAAAGCAGGCGCTTCTGTTGCGTTCTGCAGAAGGCGACCTGTGAGCAGACTAGCGCTTATTGCAGGCAGTACTCAGTGCATATATGAAGTAAATGTTTAAACCACAGAGCACACTGCTGTAATTTGGCACAGCAATAATGAAATATTTGTTGCAGGCCTAGGCCGACTCTGATCTAAAATAGGCAAGGAGGAGGTCCTAGGCCCATTTTCAACTAGGCCCAGCATCAGGAAACAGGCGACAGCATGGTGGCGGACTCAGTAAAGAGATAGCACTGTATTGGAACAGACCGTCACTCAATGGGCACGGCCCCATAGGCTGCGCAGCGGAGCAGCAGGCCTAGACTTTGGGACGCGGCAGCGATGTATAGGCTGTCCAACCGCACTCGGCCCAAATGTGTGCTGCCAACCAACTTTGCAGCTCCAACAGCTTGCTGCAAGTGTTCAACGCTTCTGCTCACACAGCATCAGCGCTCTTGCTCTGTACAATGCCGTGCAGGATTGCCGCAGTGCTGGACGTGGGTTGCCGCACTGCGTGATGGCGCCGCGTGGTGGCACCGCACTGTGCGTCGGCTGCTGCTCCAGAGACAGCTGGTGCGGGGCGGCAGGAGCCCGCCCGCGGCGCCGTCGGTGCCGGACAGCCAGAAGGTGTGGGCGTACACGGACCCGCAGGCGCAGAGCAAGGAGTACGCCGAGGGCCGCGGCTCCCTGAAGTGGCTGCTGCAGGCGCAGAGGCGCGCCGCACGCGCCCAGCGCCTGCTACGCGCTCATGCGCCCGCGCGCAGTCGCTGCTCCCGGCGCCCTGCACGGCGCCGGCCTGCCGTGCTAGCCTGTGGACACCGCCTGCGCACGCGTGGGATCAGGAGCGCGCGGCGCCGAGCGCACCAGGCACCAGCCTGCACCACGCGTGAGCCTGCCTCAGGCACTCTGACAGCGCAGTCACGGCATCCCTTTGCTGGGTGCGTCGCACAAAACCACCAGGCAGCGCGCGAGCGGGCCCGGCGCCGCGGTCGAGGCCCCGCCGCCCGGCGCAGGCACTTCAGCGAGGCGGCCACCTTCCGGCCGGCCGGCGGCGGCGAGGCGCGCTCGCGCGC
>JAABUH010002340.1_pt1 | contig 18340 bp, 36 predicted proteins | sample 5559121 | NCBI WGS metagenome assembly JAABUH01 (sample SAMN10711871, study PRJNA513364) | rock metagenome | isolation source: Antarctica rocks | place: Antarctica: Victoria Land, Battleship Promontory nord | collected 2015-12-28
CAGGCCGCCGCAGTCGTGCCCCACCATCAGCGCGCCCTGCGCGGGCCGCGCAATTCCTGTCTGCCGTGTGGGTCATCCTGACACCGGGTCGCCGAAGGAGCATCGGGGCACAGCAGCTAGCGAGGTATGCTCGGCGTTCCGCATCGAGCAGACCTCTAGTGCAGGTGCACCTGGTAGGAAGGCATCCAAGTGCACACCTGCTCAGGACATGGAGGCCTGCTTGCTTTACTTGTGAATAAAACACCTGCTGCTCACCTTGGCGGAACATACAACCCTGTTGTCAACGGCAAACATCGTCGCAAGCCCAATAAACCCCACAGAAAGATGCCGGACGCACCTGCCAGCCAAACTCGATGTCGACCAGGCCGCACGGCTCAAAGCGGCTGGGGCAGAGGCAGAAGTCGGCCGCGAGCACCAGGCGGTCCTTGGCCGCGCCCGTGATAAACAGCCCTGCGCCGCTCCACACGCGCCCCGGGTGCGCGGCAGACAGCTCCTTCAGCGCGTCGCGCGCGGCGGCGCCCCAGCTGTCGCCAATCGGGCCCGCCACCGCAAACTGCGCGCGCGGCCATGCGACCCTGGAATATTGTGCACCGCCAGTCACCTGCTGGTGCGGCCAAGACATGGCTACTTCAAACACATACTGGAAAACAGAATCGGGGGGTGACAGTAACGGATTGCAGACGCTCCCATGGGCAGGCCAACTGAGCATGGCGGGGCTGAACGCAACGTCCAGAAAGGAGTACGCTGCCTGCAGCGCATGTACAGGGAGGCACGCAGGAAGCGCAGAGGCGGGGAAGAGGAGGGCAGGAGCAGCGCAGGCGCCAGGCGCACCTGCGCAACTTCGCTGGCAGCCAGGACTGCCTTGGCCGCAATGGCGATCAAGTCCACGCCCTTCTGGTGCGTTAGCCGCCCCAGGAACACGAACAGCTGGTACTGCGCGCCCACCTGCGCGCGGCCCGCATGACCGCTCCGTCCGCGGCGCCCTGTTATTGGCTGAATATGGTGGTCCCCAGAGCGCCGAATGCGCTTGCCGAGAGGCCCGGAATGCCCGAAACAGGCGTGGGGGGCGCACCAGCAGGTGGCAGGAGGCCTGCAGCTGCGCCTTTGCCAGCGACTTGGCAGCCAGCAGCGCGTCCGTGTCGCCGTCAAAGCCCTCCGGCTTGTCGTCCACGCCGTTGAGCACGCCCTGTCGCGCCCCACACCCCGGCTGTCATCGGACATCACACACCGTAGAGGGTCGCAGCCGGTGTGCTGCCTGCCATCTTGATGTCCGCGCATGTGACCGACACTTTCGGACAGTCAAACACCTCCGGCTGATGGCTTTACATGCGCTTGGTACCAGGTCGCTGTCCATTCTGAACCCCCTTGGACCGTGATGGGCCGCATGAGAGCGTCCGCGGCAAGCCAGCTCACAGCCCGGATTGCGACGCGAGAGTGAGCCAACCGAGTCCGCCCTCACAGCAGGGCCCCTCTGGTGATGCGCCCACCTTTACGACGCGCTCGCGGTGCGGCAGCCACCAGAACTGCGAGAACTTGTGCGCGGCGCGCTGCGCGTAGCGCGGCGACACGCCCACCATGCCCATGCCGCCCTGGTGCGCCTGCGCGCACCGGCGCAGCCCTCTCATTTCCAAGCGCAGGCTCTGCAGCCTCCCAAGCCCGCTTGCGCTGCCTAGGCTGCGCGCGCCATGCAGAGAGCATGCCAGCGAGTGCAGGGCGGTGGGGGTGAGGCGCGCCTGGAGGTGGCAGGTCAGCGAGCGCAGCATGTCGAAGTTCCCCTGGTGCTCCAGCGCCCTGTGCGAAAGCACACCGGGGCGTGACCCTCGCCTGTTGCACAAAAGTGCTGCAGGATGCAAAGAGAAGGTGTGCTGAGGGACATGTGCACATGTGAGACCAGCGCTTGACGCACGCTCCAGGACAAACCTCAGGCACGCCTCTGGCGTGCCACCGCAGCACTGCCTCTGAGCAGCACCCCTCTGCCTGACGCACACTTCACGCTCGTCTGGTGTATGTCACTGGCATCACCCTAGGCCTACCAAAACTTGCACCCTGCTGAAAACGGTCACCATGTAGCACCACGGTCCTCAGGATGCGGAGCACGGACAAGTCCGGCCAGAGTGCGTGCGAGCAGCAAGCACGTGTGGCAACAAGAACCGCGGTGAGGCGGCACGCAGTTGGGGCGCACGCGCGCGTCTCGCGGTTCAGCGGCAGGTTGAACATGGCGTACAGGTAGCGCTCGCGCCCGGGCGAGCCCAGCGCCCAGGCGCCGTTGTAGTCGGCGTTGTGCGCGACGTACAGCACGCTCGGCTTGGCGGTCTCGGACAGGTACATCAGGCTGAGCACGCCGTGGTAGTCGTGGAACTGGCCGCGCGCGCGGGCCCGGTCAGGCCCGTGCGTGCAATGCGCGGCTCTGCCTCATGCAGGCTGTGTAAGCTTGGTGAGCGGCTTCCTCCCCACGGCAGAGATGAGCAGTACATAACTGTACCCAGGAGGGCAAGTGCTCATGCTGGCATTGGCTGCTGAGAGATGTAGTGATGCAGATTGTCCTGGTATAGCTTTTTGCCACGCGCAGGGCAGGCCTTGCGAGACTGCCACAAGCACCGCGCACTGTGGACCAAACTCGCTTGTCAACGTGTGCAGAATGCAGACATGCTTGGCTGCTGGAAGCGCCTCTGTTCACCCTGTTGCGGACCGCGCGCACAAGGCAGCCAGGCGAGGGCACCTTGGGCGGGACCTGGGCGCACCTGGACAGACTGGAAGCGGAACATGTTCATGACGATGCTGGCGCTCTGGTTGAACACTGACAGGAATGTGAGCTGCTCCTCCTCGCTGCGCGCTCGAGCGCGCCAGTCAGCTCGCTGCATGCGCTCCTGCCTTCCTCGCTACCCTTCACGCACTGGCGCTGCAGTGTTGCAAGGTCCTGTGCACCTGACAGCGCCTGACAGCATGCACTGGAAGACCGCAGGAGAGAACCCGCACCGCACTGCTTGCAGTTCTGGTGAGAATGCACGCCTGCGCGGCGGGTTCGCTTGCAGGCGAGCGCCGGCCGCGCGCCTGACGTGCTGGTAGATGGAGCCGCGGGTGCGGTCGCGGAAGACGCGGCTCTGCAGCAGGAACATGAAGCAGCGCACGCTCGCGCTGTGGTCCGCGTCCTTCATCATGAACACGTCCACGTGCTCCCGCTTCTGGCCCACGCGCACCTGCGGCGGCGCCGGGGGGCGTGGGGCCCGCGCGCCCCACACGCAAGCAGCGGCGCATTGGCGCTGTGTCTGAGCGGCCGGGCGTTCAGACTGAGGGAGCCAAGTGCGCACGGAGCGCGGAGCACATGCACTCGCGCACGAGCGCGCGACAGGCTGGCAAGCCCGCCATGGGCATGTCTGCAGGGTGGCAAACCCTGCTCGGTAAGCGGACTTGGCAGCATGTCAGACTCCCTCACAGCCAGCTCATTTTGGAGGTGAGCGAGGCGCAGCAGCGCAGGAGCGCACGCATGCACATCACTGAATAGGATCGCGTTGCCGCAGCACAAGACAGGTCAGGGACCGCGCTGCTCTCAGCCCGCACCGAGAACGACAGCAGCGGGTCGGCCGTTGGCAGGCAGTCGCGCGCCGAGTCCTCGTAGAAGGGCGCATACATTGGCGCCACGACCGCGATCGGCGCCGTGCTGCAGCGGATGAAGACATCCACCACCTGCCAGTGCCGCTGGCGATGTTTCAAGAGGGCGCCATCTCTGGGGCGCTGCTCACACCCGAGTCACAGGGCGTGAGGGCGCCAGGGCAACTGGTTCGCTGGGCGCTGCACCGCCCAGAGGCTTTACTGAAGCCTGGGCCCGATAGCAGCCCCAAGAGTCAAAGCAAGAGCAATGACTGGCGGAGGCTTTGACAGCCCGCGCCAGGCACACCGCTGGCTCAGGCCTGTACCAGGTCGCGCCAGGCACGCCGGCCTCCCAAGCCTGGCGCGCCAGCCCATGTCAGCGCAGCCCGGGGCGCGCCTTGCCCAGGCCGCCGTAGGTCAGCGCGGTGGTGAAGCCCAGGTGCGGCACGGTGTACTCCAGCGTCACGTGCAGCACCATGCCCGGCTGCAGCTTGAAGCCGCGCAGGAAGTGCTCCAGCGAGGGGATGCCCACCGTGCTCGTCGTGCGCGGCGGCCCCTTGGTCAGCTTGCGCATCCGCCGGCACTCGGGCGCTGCGCGGTTGGCGGCGCGCGGGGGCATGACGCGGGGCGCGGGCACCGCGCGGCCATCTTGGGCGCAGCTACAGTGTGGGGCTGTGACTTGGACAAAATGGCACACTGAAGGTGCATAGGTGAGGCAGTCTGCCTGCCAGAACCTGCCCTGCCTACGACCTCAACCTGTCCTGACGGGCCTCAGCATCGTCACGGCACTTTGCCTGCTCGCTCTCTGTCCTGTCCCACGCCAAAGCCTTTCCTGTATCACAGGCTAGTCCTACCAAGCGCAGCGACGGCGAGAGCGAGGCGCATGGGCAGAAGCGGGGGCGCACATGTCGGCTGCATGTCGCAGCCAAAGGCAGCGTCGTCGTTCGATGCGGGCGACAGGAAGGGCGACCCGCCCATCAGGGCGGCGGTGGTGGGCGACGCCTTGAAGCACACGCTGGACGTTCCCGCCGTGCGCAGCAGCTCTCCCGAGCTGCTGTGCGCCACTCTCGCTCGCGACTGCAGGCCGCAGCCCGGGCTTCAGGCCGCCCCGCCCGTCTGCCATTTTGGCTCAAAGGTTCCAGCTACGCAGCACAGATTGGGCATCGTGGCAGCCCCTGGATGTAATGCCAACAGCTTCTACACGCGGCCGAACACTTGCTGAGGCATGTCGCTCTCATCTGGGCCCGCCCTGCCACGGGGGTGCGCCCCACCAGTCCGGCAGAGACCAGCCTGCGCCGATGCTGGCACATGTGTTTCCGCACGGCGCCTACGCGCACCTTGCGCTTGTCGCTGTCGTTGCTGCCGGCGTCGCTGCCGCGGCCGTTCTGGCTGGACTTGGCGTGCGGGCCTGCCGCGGGGTCGCCCTCCTCCAGATCGCCCTCGGCCAGGGGCGCCGCGCCCACTGACGACAGCCTGCGCACGTGCTCGCTCATGCGGCGGAAGATGCGGACGACGCTCAGGCGCACCTGCGGAAAGACACATGCTAAGTCAGCTGCCTGGTCGCAGCACCTCTTGCACGCACACACAGCAAAGATGCATGCGCACGTGCCGCGCCAAGGCCAGGTCACAGACAGCTTGGATCATGCTGGCGCCCGTGTGGGATAACGGCGTGCGTGGACGTCTGGAAGCTCAACATGGGGAGAGGGAGGTCTCCAGTTGTGCGCTTGACGTCAGCCAAGGAGGGAGGTGCCGGGCGAGCAAGGACGCCCATGTGCACTTTGCTCGCACCCAAATAGAGCTGACGAGCAGCCATGCTAATTTGTCAGGCCCCACGCCACCCAGTATGGACTCACGGCCCGCAAAGCATGAAGTGCATGCAGCTGCACATACATGTGCGGCAGCACGGAAGCATGCATCACCTACAGCAGGGTGCACCGCCGGATGCCGTCCGCACCCATGCGCTGCGGATGAGGTAGCCTGAGACCAGCGCGCCAGCCAGGGCCGTGATCATGCCCCACCACGACTGGTAGTTGTTCTCCCTCCAGATGTTCTGCGCGCAGTGGCGCCCGTCAAACCGTGCCTTCATGGGCCGAGGGCCCAAGGAGGGCTCCGCCTGACAAGCGTAATCAGGTGCGCTCCACACAGTTGCAGAGCGGCGTGCCGCAGGCGCTCCGGTCACCTGCTGCCGCTGGCGGTTGAAGAAGTGGTCTGAGCGCCAGACATCCCGGTCCACATACACGCGCGGCGCGCCCGCCCTCGCGTTGGGTTGCACGTCCAGGGTTCCTGCGGGGCTGCTGCCAGCTTCACGCAAGCGTTTGCAGCAACACTGGCACTGCCCTCATGTCCCACGGCTCATGAACAAAGAGCAGCATTGCTGTGTCCTCTCAGGCAAGCGCCAGCCACATTGTAACAGCGGACCTGCCGACGTGACGGTGCTGCAGACCATGCCGTCCGTGTCGTCCGTGTGGATGTCGCACATCCTGCGGCCGCTGTACTTTGCAGGCACGCCCTGCACGGCGACCGCCTCGGCGCAGGCATCGTTGCACAGCACGGCCACCAGCAGCTCGCTGGGCTCGGCGCCGCAGGCGCGCGTGCGCGCGAACGCGTAGGTGCTGCGCGCGCTCGCATTGTGCAGCAGCTCGCGGTAGTCGTGCCGCCACAGCTTGAGGTGGAAGCGATACCTGTGCGGCATCAGCGCCGCCTCGCTGACCCAGGGACATGAAGCAGGAGCGCTGGACTGGCGGTGTCTCGCGTGCATGACCGAGCGTGCATGGAGCTCTCACGCGCGCGCGTGCGCGGGCGGGGGGGGCCGTGCAAGCCGCACCAGTTGATCTTCTTAATGTACAGGTAGGTTTCGGTGTCCCGCAGCCCGTTCAGGTCCCGCTCCTGGCTGAGAACGGCGCGGTTGGCGTCGTCGGCCACGGCGCCGGTCAGCTTGGCCTCGGTGCCGTAGTACAGGATCGGGATGCCCTCGGCAAAGGTGATGTACGCCAGCGCAGACCTGCGGGGCTGGGCGCCCTAAGCATCCACCGGTGTCCAGCTCATTTCTTACCTACGTTTCATCTGCTCATGGCTATTGCTGCTCCTCATCCGTTGGGAATGCAGAGCTGCACGCCATGAGCAGGTACTTTGTAGTATGGGCGCACGGATGTAAAATCGCAACAAAGGGAAGTAGGACAGACTGGGGTGCTGCGACGCTCATATACAGCAAGGCAACAAGCAAGCGCATCCACAGCCTCTCTGTGCTGTTCTGTGGGGAGATCTTTCCCCGAGACCATCACCAGCAGCAGAGCAGCAGGTTCAAGCGAAGCAGGAGGCCAGCTTGTGGGCAACAGCCAAGCAGCAGCGCAGGCCGGGCGCCCAAACCTCAGCCGTTCATCAGGGTTTGGCAGGTTCTTGCTGTCCAGCAATGTCTGGAAGCGTGTCAGGTCGTGGTTGTCGATGAAGCGGCCCAGTGTGCTCTGATCAATGGTCGCGGCCCGCTTGTACTCAGCCAGTTGCGCAGATATTTGCCTGCGCCGCCCCAGCATTTTTGTTACCAATCGGCACATACCACATTGTCAATTGATGCAGTCAAAACAATAGAGCAGGGGCGATCAGTGCATATTTAGGACAATGCAGGTAAAGGCCTGAGGAGCCCAAAGCAGCCCTCGCGCTGCTTTGCACATAAGTACCATCCTGGTCGTGCTGCATCGCAGGCGCGCACCGCATGTCCTCGGACGCCTCCCCGTTCTCCCGGGCGAACACGTTGCGCAGCACAAACGCCATCGGGAAATCAAAGAAACCATAGGGCAAGGCCGTCAGGCCTGCAGGCCTGCACGCGCACACATCACACGCATCTCAGAGGCCCATGCAGCTCATGCCATGGACAGGGCTGGAAGGTCGCTGCAGGGGATGTTACGTGCACAGGTCAGCGAGTTTGGAAGAGCACGACAGTACATCTAAACCATGCACACGCTGTTGATTGAGTCAGACATGTTATTACAGGCAGGCTCGTATGCAACACGCTTAGGGCAGGCCATGCAGTTTGACCCTGACAGCAGTTTACAGGCAGGTTCGTATGCAACACGCTTAGGGCAGGCCATTCAGTTTGACCCTGACAGCAGCCGCCCATTACCTGCTGACGTTGGCATACTCCTCCAGGTCTGTAACGACCGCCCGTCTCCAGACCTCGCCCAGCGCAAACACACGGCTGCTTTTCACAGCCTCTGGCCAGAAGTCCTGCAGAGCAAAGCAGCACCACGCTCGCTTGTTCCCACTGTTTGCATCTGACCCGTGAATTTGTTCCATGCATGCCTCTACACCCACTGCAATAAAAAGGTCTGACTCAAAGTCAGAGGGGAGGTGGCGGCAGGGAATGCACGCAGACACAAGCAGGTGGTGCTAGGTGACTTGACTGCAGCCAGAGGCCCCCAACAGGACAACACTCCTTTGGAAATGCAGGTAGCATCTTATTCTTCAGCTCGTAGCCCCCCCCAATCAAATGGAACGTGCTCGGTTCCTGCTAAGCAATCCAGCCGAAACACGGCCTTCGCCGCATGACAGCCAGGCCGCACGCTCACTGCCTAGCAGACAGCGGCAGGGACTATCGTAGGCGCACCGGCGGCACGTGCCCCATGGCGTCAACGCGCATGCCCTGAAACTTGAACTGATCCTGGTACCACGCCAGCCAGTGCCGCGACTCCGCGCCCACCGCCGCCATGCTCTGGTTCAGGTCGCGCAGGCCGGAGAGCTGGCACTCCCACTGCGCGCGCCAGTTGACGGGCCCGGCAGGCTCGGCGGTGGCTGGTCCCCCGTCCACCGCCAACCCGGCCGGGATGTCGCACGTGGCTGTGCAGCCTGCCGCTCACGCGCCCGCGCTCGAGACACATAAGAGACCAGGCCGCGGTCCTGCCGCTGCACAGGGGCCTGGCCTGCTGGACGTGCAGAGCAACACGGAGGGCAAGTTGCTTGCACGGAATGCAGCGAGCTCGCCAGCTTAACCAGGCCTCTGGCAGTGGTACCGCGCATGCGTGGAAACACACTGAGCTTGCATCTCCTCGCCTCAAGCAACAGACTGGGAGGCAGTGGTGGGCGGAGCTGGATGGGCATGAGCGCACCAGCATTCTCGGCAGCCAGCACGGTGCAGTTGTGAAAGTACTCACGCTTGTAGAAGGGCTTGTACCCGTACGCCAGGTCGCCGTAACCCACATGGTTCAGCACCACGTCCGCCATCACCCACAGCCCTGCAACATCAATGATTTAGCTTGCCTAACGGGGTGTCTTCGCAGGTTCTTGACATGCATTGCAGGTTCTTGACATGCATGATGCTCCTTAATAGTCATGCTGTGCAAACAAGCCACAACGGTATGCATGTGCGGGGCCTGGGGCCAGCGCGGACCCTGGCTGCCAGCCGTGCTGATCAGGCGCTCGAGGTCCTCTGGGGTCCCAAAGTTGGGGTTGGTGCCATACAGGTTGATCGGCCTGTTGCCCCGCCGCGCGGCAGCTGTGAGCGCAGCAGGTGAAGCAGATGCGGACACCTCCTCGCGAGCTTGCGTCACTGAAACGCAACAGGCTCACATATGCCCTGGCTGGCACCGTATCAGACCCCACAGGGGACTGGGCTGCAGGCGCACCAATAGCCGTGGTACCCAGCCGGGGTGTTGACCACGGTCGGCGAAATCCATACCGCGCCAAAGTTCAGGCCGCGTATGTAGTCGAGCTGACCCGCCAGCGATGCAAACGTGCCCCCGCAGTAGTTGCGCTCGCTGATGTTGCAGGCCACCTCCGTGCCATAGGAGTACTGCGCCTTTGGCGCCGCAAAGCGGTCTATGAGCACCTGGTAGATTGTGCGGTTGCGCCAGTCCGCTGCCACGTCCGACGCTGGCACAGAGCAGTCTGTGCAGCACGCGTGAGCCAATGTTAGCGCTAGCAGAGAGCGCGGGCAAGCGCTGCAGCGGCTGCACTGCATGCGTTCCTAAATAATAGTATACTACAGCTCGAACAGCTCCCTGTAAGAAAAGCGTGGACCATGCGGCACAAATAAGCAAGGTTGAGCAAGCCTCCGCGGGGGCATGTGGCGCGCCTTGGCCTCTGGCACTTGCCAGGAGCAGGCCGACAGCCAGCACGAGCGTGAACCTTGCGAGCTGCGGTGCTGCCCTGCACATGAGACTGCTGGGGTTACGCCATGCCGCGCCGCCGCACCCCCGCAGCGGCCCGCGCTGCCTCAGCCCCGGCCGGACTCCCTCAGGACGTCCGCCCTCGGAGCGCCTGCTCGTGCCATACGCTCCCCCGGTACGTCCACCCGGCACCTGCTATAGCAGCTAGGTGGCTAAGCTCCTATGCGCTGGTAACCCCAGCTGGCACCAAAACAAGCGAGGTCATTGGCACTCTAAAAGCCCTGCAGGCTGACTCTCCCGGTCTACCCAGGTCCAATGTCACATAAGAGAAAGCGCAGAGTCGGATAGCCTTAGTCAGGAAGGCGCAGGGGCAGGAGGAGGACGCGATGCGGCGCCAGGGCGCAAGGGCTGCAGGCCTGCTGGCGGCCTGCTCCAGGCGCTTCAGCGCGCTCCCGTGCCATGACGCGGAAGCTGGCGCATCCCGCAGGAACCTGGCGGCGGTCATGCACGGTATCAACGACCTGCGCTTCGAGGAGCACGCGCTGCCTAGCGCTGTTGCGCCGGGCAGTGTGCGGGTTGCGATGAAGGCGGTCGGGATCTGCGGCAGCGACTTGCACTACCTCCAGCACGTGCGTTGCTGCGCTGTGCACAACCTGCGTGGTGGTGCCAGGATCACTGCGCCTCTGCTGGACTCAGCCTTCACCCTGTTGTTCCGTGCGCATGCGCTGCATTGGCACAGCTTCTGCTGGATCCCGGTCTTGACTGTGACCAGACGTTGCCAACGCTCACTGCGACACAACCTGCACGCGACAGGGCCGCATAGCCAACTACGTCGTGGAGGACAAGATGGTCATAGGCCATGAGAGCAGCGGTGAGTGCCCCGCTTGAGACTGCTCCCAGCGCCATGCTCCAGCACGTGATCTGGCTGTGTGCAGACGGCCTCCGCTCTGTCCTGACGTACTGGTCCTGAGGTACCGGTGTGACCACCAGGCACGGTGGTGGAGGTGGGCCCTGGTGTCACCTCGCTGCAGCCGGGGGACGACGTGGCCCTGGAGCCTGGCATCCCCTGCTGGTTCAACCGGGCGAGCCGCGAGGGGCGCTACAACATCGACCCAGACATAAAGTTCTTCGCGACGCCCCCCGTGCACGGCTCCCTGGCCGAGGTGGCTCACCGCGCCTCGCGTGTCCTCACACGTGGTGCTGCGCCTTTTGCGGAGCGTCAGGCACACTCTTGCACGGCTGAGCAAGGCTGGGCGACAACGTCTGTGCACAGCGCGCAGGCCACAAGCAGGCCCTGCGTACCTGCCCATACCTGCTTATGCAGACACCGCCAGTGTCTGTCGTCAGGAACAACGAGCCGGGCAGGCCCACTCGGGGCTCTGGGGCTGGCGCGCAGTTTGTGGACCACCCAGCCGACTTCTGCTTCCGCCTGCCACCCGGCCTGACGCACGAGCACGGCGCGTTTGCAGAGCCGCTGAGCGTGGGTGCGGTCCGCCTGCTGCGCATCATAGCACGTGACCCAGGGCGCATGCTGTCAGGTTGGTTGTGGAAGCATGCAGGCCTATCTGCTGCATGCAGTGCCAGCCAGGTCAAAGGACAGAGTGTTGCCCGCACAGCTGCCTGCTGTCTATGCAAAGGGAAGAGGTGATCTTGCACCCATGCAAGGTATTAAAAGTGTTCCCCGTGAATGCTGTGTTAATGTGCAGGTGGTGAGGCAGGTTTGTTGCTGGCATGTGTGCAAGAGTGACTTGGTACCAGGGCAATGTATGATCATGCATGAGTGCCCCATCACCTGAGGCATGTGCCAAGAGAAACTGGTGCATGCGTAATGGAGACCCTAACATATGAGGGCAGGGCTGAGAGCATAGCAGCAGCTCTGATGGCGCCACACCGCCTAGCAGTGCTGCATGATGGCTGGTTGGCCAGGTGATATCAGGCCAGGATTTGCCAGGCAGGACGTGTCTGAGCTTGTAATGCCCTAGCTTCAGCGCGACAAGCCCTCCAGGCCGCGGCTGCCGGCGCAGGCGTGCACGCGTGCCGGCGCGGGCAGGTCGCGCCCGGCAAGACCGTCGCCGTGCTCGGCGCGGGGCCCATTGGTGCGCGCGCCCCGCTCATCCTGCTCTGTTTCCGGGGCGTGCCGACTGACGAGCGCACGTCAGGCGGGGCGAGGGACCCTGTCTGTTAGGACCGACTCATGCAGGGTCCTTGCCTGACGGGGCCGCATGCCCGCAGGCCTGGTGGGCCTGATGTGCGCCAAGGCGTTCGGCGCGGATGCGGTGGCGGTCACCGACATCAAGCCGGACAACCTGGACCTCGCGGCGCGCCTGGGCGCGGATGCCACGGTGCTGCTGGAGCCTCCAGGGAACCCTGGCGAGGTGCGCCGCCGCAGGCCTGATGCCGCACTGCGGCAGGCCTGCGCCCTTGCTCCTGGGCCCTGGGGGCAGCACCGGGCGCGCCGCGCCGCCTCTAGCGCTGGCGCGGCTCTGCGGCAGGCCCGTCACCATTGCGCATGGGCCCCTGCGCACATCGGCCTTCAAATACACAGCCCGCCCGTGCAGCTGCCAGGTGCCTGTGCAGGTATGCGTGCCTGTCCGGCCTCTCGCTTCTCGCGCAGAGGGTTCAGCAGCAGGTTGTGAGGAGCTGCTTCAGCATCTATGGTCACAGCGCCTGCCCGTTGAGTGTTTGGCGCCGTCGCGGCGCCTGCATGTCGTGCGCAATATGCTGATCCGGGTTGGTACGCTGTCAGGAAGCGCAGCTGAAATGAAGCGTGTGAGTGGGCGCAGGTCGCCAGCCAGCTGCGCGCAGCCCTGGGCGGCAGCCCCGACATCGTCATCGACTGCGCTGGCTTCGAGTCGACCCTGCAGGTGCGGCCTGTGTGCCACACTAGCTGTTGTGCCCGCTTTGCACGACAATCATATAATGAGGCCTGCTGTATATATATATATTTACGTCTGTGCGCCGCGCGTCCCTGGCTAGCATCAGGTCTGTGCGCCTTGCCTGCGTTAGCTGCCACTGACACATTGCATGAGCAGACATGTGGGACGTGAGTTTCATGCATGAGCTTTGGTACCAGCAAGCAAGGTGGCCAGCCATGCAGTGACAGCGGTCATGGACTGCATCCTTAGCCCTGGCAGCATGTGCTGCCAGGGCAGGCGCCAGCAGTCGGCGCTTCGCATGAGTGGGCACTGCTGTGTGTGGGGCCACAGACGGCGGTGGCAGCCATCCGGGCGGGCGGGCGCCTCGTCACGGTGGGCATGGGCTGCGACCATGCGCGCCTGCCCGTGTCCGACATGACCTTCCGCGAGGTCACGCTCGCGGGCAGCTTCCGCTACGCCAACACCGTGCGGGCCTGCCACACGCCTGATGCGCTGCCTGCCTGCGTGCCCATCGAGAAGAGGCAGAGTGCAGCTCATGCTCTGTCTTCCGCCACGCGCGCCCTCTGCCTGCTTGACTTCCGCCATATGGCAGAGCGTCTGCCTCAGAGATGGTGTTTGTTTGCCAAAAGAGCAGACTGCCGGCCAGGAGCAGGTGCTGCGAGCAGTGAATCCCTGCGTTGCTTACAGACGGACGCTGCATTTTTACGTACCCGATACCAGCTTGGCCGCCGAACAGCTGCCTTGGGACCCGGCCAGCGAGCTTGCCAGCAGCGAGGAAAGCTTGTTGTGTGCCAAGGATCAGGCCTGCTAATCATTCAGCCACACCCAAGCCTGTCGCCACGCTCTCCCCTACATCTGACCTGGCAGTGAGGCCCATAAGCATGTGGCCCTGCGCAGTACCCTCTCTGCCTGCAGCTGATGGCCACGCAGCGCGTGGACGTGCAACCGCTGATCACGCACCGGTTCGGGTTCTCCGCTGAGGGCATCCGGCAGGGATTTGACACAGCGATGCGCGCTGCTGAGACCAAGGCTATCAAGGTGATGTTCAACATGTAACTACAGACATCAGCATGGTGGCTGCATGCTGCTTTTTGGTCCCGCCCTGCGATGCGCGTTGCCCAGCTGTTTGTCTGTTTGTGTGCTGCTTTGCTTGCCAGGCGCCTCAGATGCATTGTGGAGAAGACTGCACGGTGTCAGCCTGATTGTTCGTCTGTGCTGGTCTCAGCAGTTCTGCTTGTCCAGTGAACTTTGCGGAAGTATTTGCCCTGCTCTGCTTGCCTTTCATCACCAGTGTCGGTTCGGGCGCTTGTGGACTGCAGTGAAGGGCTGTGTGTAATTCTGTTGTCACATGGACTGCATCTCTGCAATGCAGATCCCAGATGATGCACATTGAGCGCTGATTCTAACATGCACACCAATGCCTCATCTCTAAAACTTTGCTCTACACATTTGAGCAAGTGCCCCAATGAGGCCCAAGCGCTGTATCTGAAGTGCTGACCTGGCACATACCACGCCCACCTTGTCTGGAGCGGTGGTTGTGCACACTAGCAAGTATCACTCCCCTCAGTTACGCCTTTTCTGTAATCAGAGACAAGGTTAAGTTACCTCCAACCTCCTGCGTGACTGCGTGACATGGACGAAGCAGCGCAGCGCCGTGTGGGCCGTCTGAGCGCGCACTTTGACGTCACGCACCGCCTGCCGCGCCAGTACGCCGGCGCAGACGGCCTCTCCTTTGACGCGGACGCGCTGCAGCACCTGCTGGAGCACGACAACCACGACACACGGCGGAAGATGAAGGAGCTCATGAAGGACGAGCTCTATGTGCCGTGCGCACACCGCGCTGTCTGCTGGGCGCCCGACTCCGCGCTCGGTCTGGGTTGCGACTGGGGTCGCGCCTCTGCAAGGCCTGTGCAGCGCGTGCTCACGCGTGCGCCTTGGTTGCAATAGGCGTTACGACATCAGCCTGCGAGAGGAGCGCAACCTGGCGTACGAGCGCCTCAAGCGCATCTGCCAGAGCGGGCTGCTGTCAATCACGGACTTCCGGTGCGCCTGCTGCTGCAGCCGGCCGAGCTTGTGCCCCTCGCGACCCCCAGCGCCTTGACTGTGGCTCACGCGTGCAGGCACAACCCGCTCAACATCTTCGCTGCGCACGAGGTGTTTGGATTCATTGACGGCGCAGGTGCTCACGGCCCCCTCGTCCTGTGGCGCAGCGCTGCCACTGAGCGATGCCGCCCGCCTGACCTGTCACCTCCAGCGAGGGGCTGGCCAGTTGTTACGCATGGTGTTTGGACAGGCGTGCAGCAGTGCGCGCCTGAAGTGTGCCAGCCTAGCTCCTTTGCCGGTCTCTGTCCTGGGCAGCAGCAATTATATCCAGTTCACAGCGCTGCACGTTGTTTGCACCTAGCCGTGAGCGCGTACCTTTCCTTGCAGGGACGACAAAGATGACTGTACACTACAACCTGTTCGGGGGTGCGCTCCCCAGCCTTGGCGCTTTGTCTGGCCAGGCACGCAGCCCGGTTTGTCAGTCATCAGCACACGGGCGTCCCAATCCCCTACATTTCCTTGTGACCCTGCGCAGGCACCGTGCTCAAGCTGGGAACGAAGAAGCACCACGATGCGTTACTGACAAAGATTGGTATGCCCCGCGGCCTCCTGCATGCACCGCACTGTTGCCTGGATGCGCGAGGTCAGCTTTGGGCGCTGAGCGTGTGGCCCGTGCGGTCGCAGACAGCCTGGACAGCACAGGGTGCTTCGCGCTCACGGAGCTGGGCTTTGGTGCGCCGCCCACCGACCGCCAGCCGAGAGATGCAAGGCAGAGGGCTCGGGCAGCGCTGTACCTCGCCAGTAATTTTGCTTGCGGGCGGGTAAATTGATGACAATCGATCTGCCGCTTTCTGGGAATCCCCTCGCTACCTTTTGTGATTTCAGCACCGCTTTCCCAACGCGCTCCGCAAGTTGATCACTTCACTTGTGCACGGCTGGCGGTTCCAGCCTCGCGGCTGTCGCCCCGCGCTCCCCGCCCGTTGCGTGGCGCGCGCCGCGCCGAGCCGCGGTCCGCCGGCGCGCAGGCAACAACGCGGTGGAGATGCAGACGACGGCAACGTTCGACGCGGCGAGCGACGAGTTCGTCGTGCACTCGCCGACCGTGCTGTCGCAGAAGTACTGGATCACCAACGGCGCCATCCACGCCAAGTGGGCCGTCGTCTTCTGCCAGCTGCTCATCGGCGGCGCCAACCACGGCGTGCACGGCCTGCTCGTGCGCATCCGCGAGGAGGCGCGCCTGACCGGTCCCGCCCAGCGGAACAGGGCGCGATAGAAATTTGCATGCCCTGATCATGCGCGTCCACTCATGGCCCCCCTGGCCTGCCAGGCAGGGCGCTGACGAGTCTGCGCCGGCACACTTGCTCTTTTCACGGATTCGCCAATGTTGCACTGCATATGTATGTGTGTGCTTTGCACTTCACCATACGCGCCGTTTGACGCAGTGCATGGGTTGTGCAGGACATGACGCCGGTCACAGGCGTCACAATAGAGGACATGGGGCACAAGATGGGACTGAATGGTACGACCCGTGCTTGTGCAGTTGTCATCATGTTTTTTAGTACCAAGTGCACTTCCACCTGACCGTCCTCTGTTCAGCTGCTCAGCCACCCTGCTGAATCCCAGTCCATGTGTGTGGTGGGTGCTGTAGCATGCTCGACATGTGCTGCGGCTGCAAGCTGACCGCGCAAGCTCTGGGGCGCGCAGGCGTGGACAACGCCAAGCTTTCCTTTGACAGTGCGGCCTTGCCTCAGACGCCCTGCTTCTGCTCACCCGCTTCCTCCTGCGAGCTCGCCCAGCCACGTTGAAGGGGCACTGTGGGCGACAAGTGTACGACCTGCATGAGCGACCGCGGTGCCCCGCAGGATAGGCACTGTTTGCACCCTCTGTGAGCGTGCATGAGCAGCGCTTGCAGGGGTATGCACGTGCCCTTGGAGGGGCTGAGGATCGGCGGCGCGCCAGCATGTGAGTCGTAGCATGTGAGCATGTGAGCCTTGCAGCGCAGTGAGCCGAGACGTGGGCGCTGCGCAGACGTGCGCGTCGGCCGCTGGGCGCTGCTGGACGCGTTCTCCAGCGTCGCGCGCGACGGCGCATTCACGTCCCGGATCGCGCGGCCGCGCGACCGCTTCCTGCGCGTCGCCGACCAGGTGCCCGCGCCCGGCCTCGCTGCCGCGTGCGCGGCCTCGCCGCCAGTGCATACGTGCATGTCCTATCCTTGGCCTCGCTGGCCGCGCGCCAGCCGTCCGCTACAAGGCCGTGCGCATGGGCGCCATGCGTCCTTGCTACGTGCCTGTCTCACGCGCCTGCCTGTTCCCGCATGCCTCGAGTCAGAGCTGTCAGCGTGTGCGGCCGCCTGGGCGAGGACATGCGCGCGGCCCTCGCCAGCGGCGCGCCGCACGTGAGCCGGTCGCAGCCTGCTGCCGCGCCAGGGCCCACGCGCGCGCGTGTCGCGCGCAGCTGCTGTCCGGGCGGCTGTGCATTGCGAGCATGATGCAGTCGGCGTCGAAGCTGGCGCTGGTGATCGCGTTCCGCTACGCGGCCTCGCGCCTGGCCGTCGGGCCCCGGTGAGGCCCTACACAACCCAAGCCTAAACCTGTTTGGCGCCGCTGCACCTGTCAGGGCTGCTGCGCACGGCCTGGAGCCCTAGAACACCTGTGCAACTCGGGGCGTGTGACTGCTGAGCGTGCGCGCAGCATGGCGTGCCGTCCCCGCAGCCTCCTTGCGGAGCTTGCGGCCGGTGCAAGAGCGGCTGCTCTGCTTGCAGCGGCCCCGCTCGCTGTTTGCATGAGCGCGTAGCTGGTTCAGGCGCGTGTCCAGCTGGCTAACCTTAGCCAGCATGCTAAGCTTAGCCAGCTTGAGCGCAGGTATTGCGGGACATCTGACTCGCCTGTTCGGCAACTGTGGTCGACAGGCTAAATGCTTACTCGCATATGCAGTACTCTCGGCATGCAGACTCGCTCCGCAGCGCCCAGCCCGGTGCGTCCGCTGCGCGGCAGGGGCCCGAGCGACACGCCGATCCTGGACTACCAGCTGCAGCAGCGCGCGCTGCTGCCGCTGCTGGCGCAGACCGTGTGCCTCAACCTCGGGCTGTCTTACGTCAAGGCGCGCGCGCAGCCCCCCTCCCTCCCATTCACAACAGCCGGAGCGCCCGCATCGTGCGCCGGTGCGGTGGGCGTCCAAACGTGTCTGCTTTGGCGAGAACGTCTGCCAGATCAAGGCGCCGGCACGCAGGCAGCCCTGTACATGACACAGCGCGTCTCAGTGCACGCCGCCGACCGCACCCGCTCGCCTGCGCCAGGACCGCTGGGCGGCGGCAAGCGGCTTCGACCAGGCGGTCGTGGACCCGGCCGTGGCGCGCGAGGTCGTGATGCTGTGCTGCGCCATCAAGCCGCTGTGCGCCTGGAACGGCCAGGCGCGCGCCCGGGCGTCGCCTGCCCCATGCGCTGCTGTGCTGCGCCATCAAGCTCGCTGTGCGCTTGAAGCGACCAGGCGCGCCGCGGGGCGGCGCCTGCTCCGTTCGCGCTGCCGCCGTCATGCACAGGCCGTGGTGCTGCGGAGGGCGAGTGAAAAGCTGCCGCGCCGTGGCGGCGCACCCTGTGCCCGTGTCAGTCAGACGGGAAAGCAGACTAGAGCCCGGGCCCCGTACCCTGGCCGGCGCGCGCGCCTGCGGCTTCTTGGCAGGTGCGCGCAGTGGGTCGCCCCTGCGCTGTGCAGTAGCGTGGGCGCACATGCGGCCCC
>JAABUH010002341.1_pt1 | contig 18337 bp, 20 predicted proteins | sample 5559121 | NCBI WGS metagenome assembly JAABUH01 (sample SAMN10711871, study PRJNA513364) | rock metagenome | isolation source: Antarctica rocks | place: Antarctica: Victoria Land, Battleship Promontory nord | collected 2015-12-28
TGCAGCTCGTCCATCCGCTCATAGCGGGATATCGACACTTGAATCCTGGTGAGGCGGTGTCCGGTCGGATAGTGATATCTTCCAAAGGTAGAGGCTGTAGATCCAGAGGTTGCTGATTGAAGTATCTCTCAAAAGGAGAGAAAGTCAGGAGATGAAGCAATGCTTCACTACATTTGTTGAAGAAGCCCATGATGATATTAATTCTTCTTGCTTTCTTTTACCTCGGACTTTAGAAAGACACCAAACCCATGCGAGAGCTAACTCGAAGATCGATTGGAAAAGAAAAGAAAGAGAAAGGGGGAGACGAGAGAATAAAGGTGATGCCACTCATTATTTGAGTGACAAGAGCCGGCATTTGCAGCCTTACAAGCTGGTGGAATCCGAAGGAATGTGGGTTATCAACGAGGTTCTTTACGCTCAGTGGATCGGCTGAAGGAGTTGAGGCTGATGGCAGGTAAGCAGGACGTTACATTCGAGGACCGTGAAGGCTCTCCAGGCTTCTCAACCTCGTATCAGAGATCTTCGCTCACTATAATCTACCATCAAATCCCTCTGCAAATGAGGGGTACAGAGGAGATAATTGGAGCATCTATAGGTGACATGCAAGTCAGCTCACGTCTGCAGTCAGCAGATACAGCACGGCCAGTCTGCCTATGTATATCGGAGGTAAATACTGCTGATTCATTGTATGAAACTGCCGTCACCGTGACGCTCATGTTATCTTGAGCTTAGGAGCGGTGAAGGTAGCGAAACGGGGACGAGCTTATTTACAGATGTTGATAGTCTTCACTCATGCACACTCTTGCATCAAGGATCCGATGCCAATTATCTGGCAGCATCAAATCGACCAGATCGTGTTGCATGGCATCGCGTTCTCTCAAGATTTGACACAGACGTTGATCAAGATTCACCCACGCGCGGCTTCATGTGCATGTGCGAAACTTGAGCAGCTGGATGCCTGCAGAAAAACCGGGCTGACCGATGATTAACGCTATTGCTGAATGGGACTAGTGGAGCTCAAGCAATACTCGACCGCTTTACAGAGTCTTACTTCAGCAATTAGTACCTGATGAGTCCAGACATTTCTGCCCCAATATGGCCAAGGGCACAAATGTTGCAAAATTCCAATCGTCTCCGTATGATAGCGTTGTGATTTGAAACTTGGAGGGTAAGGTACCTTAGCGTGCCTGATAACAGCCTGCGGGTAGAACTAAGGGGTTGAACGGTGCCCCGGGTCGGCCCACAGTGCCCAAGACCAGACCTAAGGCAAGGCCTAGAGGAAGTCCTGCGCTAAGTGCTTGGATAGTTCATTCAGCCATGTTACAACATGTTCTGGTGAATGAAAAGAATCAGAAGAAAGTAAGGGTATCCGACCTTGGGCATCATTCTCTGGAGGATAGTTGTCAGCTTGCTCGCCAGCATTCAGAGACCATTGATATACCGACATTTTTCCATCGTATCTTTAATTTGACTTGATCTTTGCAATAGTCTGATGGCCTAGGACCCGCCTTTCACCATGCTCCAAAGGTCCAAGGACAGGTCAAATGCCAAAGACTGGAGCACCATTTCGCATCATGCACATGAACTTGGGTGGGAACATTTGCTGTGTCCAAACTGCCGGTACCCAGTTGATAGCCGGGCGGGTGCAAAAAACCATCGCATCTGCAGAAGCTGCTATCAGTGGACTCACTTCATGCGATTGTCCCCGTACGGATCGCGGGGGAGGGGGGGAAAGATGGCAACGAGATATCATTATCTTAGGTCGTAAACTGAACGACCCCATAGCGAGCAGAGTTTTACTTGATATGTGATACTCAAAGCGTCCAGTATCCGACATGTTCAGTTGCAAAGTCTTCTCAATTGCCCTTCATCTTCTATTCAAACAATCAATGACGCTCTTGCTACCTGGTCCGCATCCTGGGCTTGCTCATCCTGGGCCTGAGGGCTTCCCACGCCGCTTTCACCACGATAGCCCGGAACATAGCTCACTCCAACCTCGCCACATGCCGACCGATCTGGGCCATTTTTGGTGAGGGTTTCTACGATCCCACGATTGGTCTAATCATCCCAGTTGTCGGAGGCGCCGTCCTTGGTATCGTTGGTGCCTTTACCATTCTTGCCCACCTTTGCGCTCGTATTGTCGACGATTGTCTGAGTCTCTGGGCTCGTAACCCTCCAGCAAACCAAGTAGTCATCGAAGCTGGGAGGCTGCGGCTCGAGTTTGGAAGCTCGATGCAACCCGTACAGTGGGAGTTCATCGCAGAGTTCGCTTAGAGTCAGATAGACGTAGTGAATAGAGGCTGATTTGAGAATTGTGCTGGTTGGTGAACTGGCTATATGGCTAGGGCAACGCGAGGCTTAGCCGGCTTGGGAGAAGAGCAGGAACATCTCCAGCGGCCAACCACCCTCATGCCTCTTGTCCATTCAGGCTCGAGGTGTGGGATCCTCGCCTCTGCGACTACGCTGATATTAATCGAACCGTTCGTGATTCGCAATCTTCTTGAATTTAGATTAGGTTTGGTGTCTGCAGGCGTGTTCCCGTCATTGGAATCCTGGCTTAGATTAAATCAGGCGAAGAACCAGCGGTACTAATTCCTTGAGTGGTGCTCACTGGCTTTTTACAAAATTACACCATACTTTTTGCGGGACTCCGTTCCTGGGAAACACATATCTTGACCTATTGGCACCATTCTCGTGCACATTGCATTGATTTGCTCTTCCCAGGCAGTCATGGTGTGCGCATTGGGAATTAGATTCTCGCGTCACCGTACCCGTTTTATCATGACTTACATCATATGTTTGGTCAAAGAAATAGTCTTTCTGTAATAAGGAGTCCTTACTTTGGCTCTGTAGCACAATCGTTCAAGACATTATGGCAACGTCTACATAAAGATGCTCAGAGCTGAGCTAAAGGAACTGGATTCTGATGCGGTCATCAATACTCGGTAACAGAGCACGGATACCCTTTGCAAAACGAGTAATGAGGTGATGGGTCCCTCGAAGAGGAGAGGATTAAAGGCTAGTGGGTATTGTTAGTGCACGCTGCACGAAGCGCAGATGGAGTCTCGTTGTTGTAATTCTGCCGAATGATGGGAGCATAATCAATCGTAGGCAATACACAGCATAGGTGTGCAACTGGGGGCTCGGATAAAGAGAATTATTGGAATGAAGGCCTCGTTCATGTACGTTACTCCTTTCGGCTTCAATGTCAACTCATCATAATAAGCCGGCAGGGCTCCAAGGGCTTCCATGATCCAGTGCGTAGATTATGATCTCATGGCTGGCCAATCTCATGCGCTCAGACCTGCAAGCCAATGGACCTTGTAGGAACAACCTCTCTATCTTTTGGGGTTGCCATTGGAACGCCCGAGGACGGTACCAGCAAGCAAATCAGTTCAGATTTTTGCAGCGTTTAGATATGTTCATCGGGGCTGAGAAAGATTCGTTGGTCGGCATGCCTGCGACATCAAATAATTGATCCAAACAACCCAGGCCTGTCCATACGATAGCTAGATAGGATTAGTTCTAGCGATTATCTAGTTCTAATGGCCAGAATAGCCGTGTCCTCCGGGAATAAGGGAGGCGTCGGAAGACGGCACTTAGGTTTTACAACATCAATACCTGAACGATCTGCCAGACTCAATAAGCGAGCAATAGCACTAATGATGGCTTTTTTCGAATCTGCTGGCATTCAATTTGCGGTGACTCTTTTAAGGTCAACAGTCTCGCCCATACCGCAACTGCATCTCATGGCAGCCTTCATCTACGATGGTCGAGAAAAAAGCCCAAGATCTTGCTCTAAATGCAAACTCAAAGACCGAACTTGATTCACCCAAAGGCTCGGAGACACCAATTGCAGAACCTGGTGCAGACCAGCCGCAGGCTGAAGAGGAGGAAGTGGAGGACGAGCCGCCTGATGGAGGTTACGCCTGGGTCTACGTTTTCTGCACGTTCTTCATAAACGCACACACATGGGGCATCAATTCCTCATACGGCGTCTTTCTCGCCTACTATCTGGCCAATGACTACTATCCTGGTGCTTCAGCGCTAGAGTTGGCATTTGTCGGAGGCCTTTCGATCTCCCAGGCCTTGATGGTGTCGCCACTTGCTACCTACACTACTCGTGTATATGGAACTAGGACTACATTACTTATTGGCGTCGCGCTCGAGGTGCTTGCATTGATAGGCGCATCCTTCACGCATCAAATATGGCAATTGTTCCTCAGCCAGGGAGTTTGCTTTGGGCTTGGAATGGGGTTCCTTTTCGTCGGGTCCGTCGGGATAGTACCTCAATGGTTCACCAAGAAGAGAAGTCTCGCCAACGGCATTGGCACTGCTGGCAGCGGTTTGGGAGGCATGATGTACAGCTTGGCCACAAATGCGATGATTGATAGCTTAGGCGTTGAGTGGGCATTCAGAATCTTGGGGATCTTGGCTTGCGTGGTCAACGTCATTTGTGCTCTACTAATACGAGACCGGAACAAGGCTATCGGGTCCATACAGTTGGCGTTTGACTATACCTTGTTCAAGAGACGAGAATTCTGGCTCTTGTTGGGTTGGGGATTCTTTAGTATGATGGGATACATCACGCTTCTGTTTTCCCTGCCTAATTATGCCACTAGCATTGGCTTAAGCTCGCGGCAGGGTTCTATCGTCGGCGCATTGCTAAATCTTGGGCAAGGTCTAGGTCGTCCTCTCGTTGGTATCTTCTCGGACAAGGCCGGCCGTATCAATTTGGCTGGGCTCTGTACTTTCATTGGTGGCCTATTTTGCTTCGTAATCTGGATATTCGCGAAGACCTTCGGTGTTCTAGTCTTTTTTGCCATTATTGTCGGTACAGTCGCAGGAACTTTCTGGACTACAATTGCACCTGTCGGCGCCGAAGTTGTGGGTTTGAAGGAACTGCCTTCGGCTTTATCGATTGTATGGATGTTTTTGGTTCTGCCAACCACTTGTAAGTCAAGAGCATCGAATAAGAACCTCAAGTCACTGAATACCTGGCTGATCTGCATTGCAGTCTCCGAACCTGTAGCGCTTGAATTGAGACGGCAGTCAGGAAACATTTATCTGCGCGTGCAGATCTTCACAGGCTTTATGTACCTGGCTGCAGCATTGTGCATGTGGGGCTTGCGCGGCTGGAAGATAGGACAGATTGAACGTATTGCGGCAGCACAAGAGAAGAAGCCAGACGATATCGATATAGCAGCTACCAACCCATTGGAGAAAAGCGGGGTTGGTCCTATGTCGACTCAATCTACCAGTAATGTTTTGAAACGTTTAGTCATGTGGAAGAAAGTGTAGATTTTGTGAAACGGCTGCGATAGATTCTGCGGATATTTGTACATAGGAAGCGGTCCATTTATATGGTGTGTAAACAAAGGTCAATCAACTAACCGCTAGAAGTTTAAAGCTCTAGATGCCCAAGAACGTTTATTAATCCAACATAATAATGACATCAGGTGTCCGGAAGCTCAGCGTGGTCAACTGTTCTGGTCCTCTCCGCAAGGTTGGCCTTGTTGTTTACAAGCCAAGCCGGACCACGCGCTAGCGCCTGGCTTCGGTTTCCCACAACACGGCTCTCCTCGAACGCTATCCTACCACCAACCACTTGCTATACACTCTCACGATCTTCTTGAGATCTCGTCCTGCGCTCTAACATTCACGCATACATCATCACTGCTACATTTCGTGCTACAGGATCAAGATGCGTGAAATCGTAAGCGATCCACTGACCCTAAACAGATTTTCTACGCGTCCCCTGCACACCCCACCTTTTCCAGATACAGACCTTATAGCTGACTTGCATTCTTTCTGGCGTCCAGGTCCATCTTCAGACTGGTCAATGTGTAGGTACTCCAATCAGCCACATGTGAGACTTTACTGACAAGACCAGGGTAACCAAATTGGCGCTGCCTTCTGGTGTGTGCAGCCTCCTCCCTTCGTACCATTACATGCAATTTCGAAGCATGCTCATGGATTTTGGCAAACAGGCAAAACATTTCTGGCGAGCATGGTCTTGATGGTTCTGGGGTGTAAGCAATATCAGATATAGTCTACCCCTGCTTGTCCTGACAATGAACAGGTACAATGGAACATCTGACCTCCAGCTGGAACGTATGAGCGTCTACTTCAACGAGGTAGTATGAGAGATGCTTCCGCACCGCATAACAAAGCTCACCATCTACCAGGCCTCCGGCAACAAATACGTTCCTCGTGCTGTTTTGGTCGACCTCGAGCCAGGTACCATGGACGCTGTCCGCGCTGGTCCCTTTGGCCAGCTGTTTCGTCCTGACAACTTCGTCTTCGGTCAGTCTGGTGCTGGTAACAATTGGGCTAAAGGGCATTACACGGAAGGCGCAGAATTGGTCGATCAAGTCCTTGATGTAGTGCGTCGTGAGGCGGAAGGCTGTGACTGCCTTCAGGGGTTCCAAATCACCCACTCCCTTGGAGGCGGAACTGGTGCTGGCATGGGTACACTTTTGATCTCCAAAATCCGTGAGGAGTTTCCCGACCGTATGATGGCCACTTTCTCTGTGGTGCCATCACCAAAAGTCTCGGATACTGTTGTGGAGCCCTACAACGCCACATTATCAGTGCATCAGCTAGTTGAGAACTCGGATGAGACCTTCTGTATCGACAATGAGGTCCGTACAATTTGCGACGATTGAAAACCATCACTAATGGGCTTAGGCACTCTATGACATCTGTACACGTACCCTCAAGCTTTCCAACCCGTCCTACGGTGACCTTAACCACCTTGTATCGGCTGTCATGTCTGGTGTCACTACTTGCCTTCGTTTCCCTGGTCAACTCAACTCTGATCTCCGCAAATTGGCCGTCAACATGGTGCCATTCCCTCGTCTCCACTTCTTTATGGTCGGCTTTGCGCCCCTCACAAGCCGCGGTGCTCACTCTTTCCGTGCAGTCACCGTACCAGAATTGACACAGCAAATGTACGATCCTAAGAACATGATGGCTGCCTCTGACTTCCGAAATGGTCGCTACCTAACCTGCGCTGCCATCTTCCGTGGCAAGGTCTCCATGAAGGAAGTCGAGGACCAGATGCGCAACGTCCAGAACAAGAATGCTTCGTACTTCGTTGAGTGGATCCCCAATAACGTTCAGACCGCCCTCTGCTCAATCCCCCCCCGTGGACTGAAGATGTCGTCTACTTTCATTGGTAATTCGACTTCAATCCAGGAGCTCTTCAAGCGCGTTGGTGACCAATTCACTGCTATGTTTCGTCGTAAGGCTTTCTTGCATTGGTATACTGGTGAGGGAATGGACGAGATGGAATTCACTGAAGCAGAGAGCAATATGAACGACTTGGTCTCTGAGTATCAGCAATACCAGGAGGCTTCCGTCTCTGAGGGCGAGGAGGAATAGTAAGTTTTCACAGAACATCCTCATAAATGCGTCTTTGCTCACATTCTGAAACAGCCCTGAGGAAGCCCCTATTGAGGGTGAAGAGTAAATCTTTCTTAACCAAAAGGCTCTCTATTCGCTTCAATGGCAGGTAGAGCATGGCAGTCAGCGTTCTCTTTTATTCACACGAATGATGTAGCTCATGGGGTTCGCACTGTTTTTTAGCGAAAGATAGTGGCGTATGCATGCGTCTTAGGTATGCTAAATCAAAATGAAAGCGTTTCAGCAAGATGCCGATGTTAGTGCAAGGGGCAGCACGTCTGTTCCTGTCCTAGCTCCTAATTCTTGCGCGATGCTTTTGCTTATCTATCTGTACACCCTCTCTTCCCAAATGTTCGTCCTTTGAGTTTCTGTTAAAATTAGAATGTGCCTTCAGTACTTACAACTTGGAATGCACTCAAGTTCTTGTGGGCTGTATGACAACTTTCATGTTTTCGTTATTAAATAAGCTCCGAGGCAGTCGAATGTCCAATGCTTTTGACGCTGTAGCCGCCCCTTTTACTTATATACAATTTCCGAGCCATTACCACAAAACAGGTCTGTCACGAAATAAAATTTCATTACTCGGGTATTCCACCTCACCACTCCCCACAAAATCTTCCTTGATACTCCTCATACTCACAAACCGACTCAGCAGATTCGCCGACCCAGCCTTATCATTCGTACCACTCGCTCTTGCGCCCCCGAATGGCTGCTGTCCAACCACCGCGCCGGTGCTCTTGCAGTTAATGTAGAAATTGCCGGCACTGTTACGAAGCATGTCTTCAGCGAACCGGATGGCTTGTCTGTCTTTAGCGAATACCGCACCCGTGAGGGCATAATCGGACGTTGTGTCGATGAGCTTGCACATGTCTGCGAAAGCGCTCTCTTTCTGCGAGTCATAGACATAGATGGTAAGGATTGGACCGAAGAGCTCGGTGCTTAAGAGAGGATGGTGTGGGTTTGTGGTGAGGTAGATGGTGGGATGAATGAAGTAACCGGTTGAGCTGTCATAGGTGCCTCCGACCAGTAATTCCAGCTCCTTGTCGTTTTTGGCTTCGTCGATTACTTTCTTCAACTTATTGAAAGACCCCTGATGGATTACAGGTCCGATGAAATTGCCGAACTCGGTTGGCGGCCCGACTTTCAGCGCTTTCGTTTGAGCGATCAAGGTGGGCTTGATGGGTGGCCAGAGGGATGAAGGCATGTAGGCGCGGGATGTGGCGCTGCATTTTTGGCCTTGATATTCGAAAGCGCCGCGGATGGTATTGATTGCCGCATTGTGAGGATCAGCGCTGGAATGAACGAGGTGGTAGTTCTTCCCTCCTGTCTCTCCCACGATGCGTGGATAGCCTCGATACTTGCCTTCTGCGACATTGGAGGCTATCTTGCCGTACAAGCTGCGGAACACAGTCGTACTGCCTGTGTAGTGCAGGCTGGAGAAGTCGCGGTGGCCGAGCACCACAGAAGTCACCTCGACAGCGTCGCCGGGAACGAATTGGATTACATTGGGAGGAAGACCGGCTTCGAGAAGAATGCGATGGATGATGTAATTCGAGGCTATTGCTGAGGGAGAGGGCTTCCAGACGACCACATTGCCCATGAGAGCAGGAGCGCAGGGCAGGTTTCCACCGATGGCTGTGAAATTGAAGGGGGAGATGGCATACACAAAACCCTCAAGCGGACGGTATTCGACCCGATTCCAAACCCCTGGAGAGTTATGTACTGGCTGTTGGGCGTACAGATCTTGCGCATATTGGACATTGAAGCGAAGGAAATCACAGAGCTCGGCTGCGGCGTCGATTTCGGCCTGCCATGCGTTTTTCCCTTGCCCGAGCATTGTTGCTGCCATTATCTCATAACGGTATTTTCCACCGATCAGGTCGGCAGCTTTGAGGAAGATGGCGGCTCGGTCGGAGAAGGGGAGGGATTCCCATGCTGGCTTGGCCGCGAGAGCGGAGTCAATGGCTCGAGAGACGTCGGAGGTGCTGGCGTTGGTGTATTTGGCAATGATGTGTTTGTGGTTGGAGGGATTTGCTTGATTCAGTGGAGGTGTTTCCCACAGCTTTCACAGGGGTCAGCATTCTGTCCTCGACAAGTCACGGGTTCATCTCCTTGTGATGTTATGTTGACTGAAAGCGAGCAGTACCTCTTTGCCGTCTATCACTGTCGGTACCTCTAGCGTTTTTTGTCCCACTTCCTTGAGCGCAGCTTCAAGAGCTTTGCGGTCGGGCGATCCTTTCGCATAATGTTTCTGCACCCCGAGCAGTCAGCGATTGCAGCTAGTTTGGCTTCCATATACGAACATTGTTTTCATTCTCCACCCGCGGCACTTTGTACGTTGCGATGGTTGCCATGTTGGAGGGCTTCAAGCTGTTCAATGGTCCGATTCTTACGCCAATTGAGCTGCGAGACAACGTTTTATATGGCACTTTTCCAAATGAATAGCAACTCCTGCTTGCCATTGACGCAAACAAACGAAGGGAACGACGAAAATTGATTGAAGAAATTCTGCATTTTCGTCTTATTCTTGAGCAAACAGAGAGCCTGCCCCTCAGCCGACGGTAAGCGGCGGGGAGGATTAACCGGTGTTTAACCGCCTTATCTCCTCTAGCGCCTCTTTGGTGAGCAGTGTTGAGGAACGAGTAGGTATCTACAAGCTGCGAGGTACCAGACAAAAATGTCAAACAGCTAGGCATTGATCCAGCAGTGTCGAAGTCTGGGTGCCTTCATGACACATGGATGATCAACACCGATCTCCTCGTTTATAAACCACCGTTCACTGGCAAGGTCTTCTCATCCCCAACCAGCAACAGCAATCATGGACTTCCTTCAAGGTCTCCGCTCAGCCCTTTTCTTACAGAACTATCAAGTGATTGACAGTTCGATACCAGACTACCTTCCTCAAGCTGCCTATTTCTACAACACCTACTACCAACCTTACGCGCCCTACCTCGCACCAATTTATCGCGCCCTCTTCCTCTCTCAATCATATTTCTACCGATACATCTTTCCGATTCTCTATCCGCTTTACACCCTTTCCAACAATGCGCTCCAATCTCTCTCATCGGATGCGCCGGACTTGATCACACTGGGAATTCTTGCCGTTGTGTTATTTGTTTCGCTAAAAGCACTGGATTATATGCGGAAAACGATCATCTACTGGATTAGCTTAGCAGTACGGTTAGGGATGTGGGGCGCAATGATCGGAGCGGGCTTCTATGTGTGGCAGAGAGGGCTGGAGCAGAGTATTGAAGATTTTGGGTGGGTGTGGGGACTTCTTGCTGGTTTGCGTGAGGAGGGTGAGAAAATCGGGGGACGGAAGGGGGCTGGGAGGGAGAGAGCTGCGAGGAGGATGGCTGGGAGTGGACCTAGGGGGAGGACAAGAGGTGCTGGATGGTGATGGCGTTTTGTCCGACGAAGCGTGGTGTACGGGAGTCGGGAGTGGTATTGGCAACAGCTGTATGTGCAAAAGGCATTGGAAAATAGGTATCTACTATCTCATATCTGATACCTGTCTGAGGAAGATATGTATGAAAATAGGAATGAATCATCTAAAGGTGACAAAGCATTTTCCAACGCCAACGCTATGCCTTTCCTTACCAGTCTATTTGATTTCCGGATTTGTGAAATTTGGTGTAGTCCAGGATTGGGTATGCTCTCATGTAGTTCTAGAAGCTTCGAAGAGGAGCTCCCATGGTAATTACAACGCTTCTTGCCTCAGCCCATGTCTTTGTCCTGATAATCATACTCAATTTCATCATCAGGCTCTCTAGGCTCCTGTGCCTCATGATACTGAATCATATCGTCGATGTAGCTTAGGATTGCTCCTACGCTGTCTTCATTCTGTACGTCTAATTGCAGGAAAGACACCATGCTGAAATCATCGATGAGCTGTGCGACTGCTCGATTGAGGCGCTTAAAGCTACCTCCTGCCATGACCGAGTCCGCAGATGAGGGATCAGTAGACCTGTCCTGGGCTGAATTTAGGGCGGCTTGTGAATCAGTCGGGTCATCTTCCAGCAGCGATGTATCGGGGTCGATAAATCGCTTCAGCTCCTTTTTTGATACGGAGCCTTTGACTAAGTCCATCTTGCTCAAAACGTTGACATGAGGTACTTCCAACATAATCATTGCACTCATCGCCGAGAGTGTGCCAGCAAAATACTTAGCCCTGTCTACCACAAATGTTGATTCTAACAGGTACGTAGCGCAGAGATTGACATTTAGAGAACCGGTGCGAGTGAGATGCTTCACTAATGCTGGAACAATTGGGATGTGCGTGTAGAGTTCGATTTGGCCCGGCATGTCGATGATGATTAGATATTCTTCGGTAAGGGGGTCAATTTTTTCAGTCAGAAAGTCCAGGTTTTCCATCAGAAATCTATGTACCTGTCAATCGAGACTTATCTTTGTTCTACACGAATGGAGCAGCGTACTCGAAGCAATATATTAGCCCACCGTTTGGGCCTAGGCCCATCTCTTCCATGACATCTTCCAGCGATATCAGCTCCTTAATGTCAAAGTCTGGCTCGTATGAAAAGTCCTCAGCCGCGGGATCGAGGTTGATGTAGAAGCATGATCGCTTGTTGAGTCGAAGATGCTGTATCAAGGCGGAGCAGAAGGTGGTCTAAATTTCTCTGGTCAACTACACTTCCGACCATGAGGCTGGTGAACGCGCACACCTTGCCGGCGCCAGCCGGGCCCATGACAAGAACACCAAATTTACTCATTTTGCAACAGATGTGATAATATCTAGAAGCTTTGTAGAGAGCTCGGAAATTTCCGAGCTCCGAATTCAATGTGTGACTTGGCGCTACTGGCCTGGTCCGGGGTTTCTCCGACGATGGCGTAATCCATTAGCTCAATTAGCTCGATTGGGGTCGGGCACTTTTCACAGGGGTGGATCTTTTGCAACACCTGAATCCAACTACATCCAACAACATCCCGCCTTCACATCTCCTCCATCAACTACCAATTGACAGTCGTACTTATAAGCTCCTCAATTCTATTGCGAGACATACGTTCAATAAAGAAATCAGTGAAAATGGTTAACGAAACACAGCTCAATGGGACCAATGGCGTCCACAAGAAAAACACCTTCCTTTTCACCTCAGAATCTGTTGGTGAAGGACACCCAGATAAGATTGCAGACCAAGTATCAGACGCTGTCCTCGACGCATGTCTTGCTGAAGACCCGCTGTCGAAGGTAGCATGCGAGACAGCCACCAAGACTGGTACGTAGACTTGATGAATATCTCGTCCAACGCTGACCTTCACCGCAGGATTGATATTTGTCTTCGGTGAAATCACCACCAAGACCCGTCTTGACTATCAAAAAATCATCCGCGGCACCATCAAAGACATAGGCTATGATAGCTCCGAGAAGGGTTTCGACTATGAGACCTGTGCCGTGCAGGTAGGAATCGAGGAGCAGTCTCCTGACATTGCACAAGGTTTGAAGTTGGACCAAGCGTTGGAGAAGCTTGGTGCTGGTGACCAGGGTATCATGTTTGGCTATGCTACCGACGAGACCCCGGAGTACTTCCCTTTGACGCTCCAATTGGCCCATAAACTGAACAAGGAGATGTCCGATGCAAGAAGAAATGGGGACTTAGCCTGGTTGAGACCTGATACGAAGACCCAAGTGACAATTGAGTACGAAGATGATGGAGGTGCTGTCATCCCAAAGAGAGTAGATACGGTTGTTGTCAGTGCACAGCACAGCGCTGATATTACGACCGAGAAACTCCGCAAGGAGATAATGGAGAAAGTGGTCAAGAAGGTTATTCCGGCCCAGTATTTGGACGATCGCACCGTCTACCATGTATAATCTTTCGAGTCACTTTGCCTTGGCCTTACTGACATGATCTAGATTCAACCTTCCGGCCTTTTCATTATTGGCGGACCGAAAGGCGATGCTGGTCTGACCGGGCGAAAGATCATTGTCGATACCTATGGTGGTTGGGGCGCTCACGGAGGAGGGGCGTTCTCTGGCAAGGATTACTCCAAGGTCGACCGATCCGCTGCATACCTTGCTCGCTGGATTGCCAAATCTCTGGTTCATGCTAAGCTAGCTCGCCGTGTGCTGGTCCAGCTTTCATACGCCATTGGTGTTGCTGAGCCACTATCGCTGTTCGTCAATAGTTATGGCACGTCAGACAAAACCTCAGATGAACTAGTCGAGATCATCAAGCAAAACTTCGATATGAGGCCTGGTGTCATCGTCAAAGAGCTTGACCTCACCAAGCCAATCTATCTCCAAACCGCGAAGAACGGACATTTCACCAATCAGGACTTCTCCTGGGAAAAGCCGAAGACTTTGAAATTTTAGTTGGATTTAGCGTTTGCATAATTTTTGGGCGTTTCTCTTATGCTGTTACGATTCTTACGATGATACCACTCCTGCGCTTTGTTTTCAACAACTCAGGGCGCTCTGCGATTACAGAAAAAAGTCCGTTGCATTCAACATAGACCACTGGGTCCACATAGATGGCATCACGTGCCTCATCGGCGTTCGGGAGATTCAACAATCTCGCTTCATGCGACGGATGTGTTATTTGCTCATACAAGATTCAACAAATATTCTTTCATGGGCAGATTCGGAGTTGGGTCTGAGGTTGTCAGTTCAACAAATTCCTGCCTGAGACGGAATATCCGGTCAGACACAAGGCTTGCAATTCAACAATGTTCTCTACGAAGATATAGCTTTAGCTATGGTTTAGCATACCTACTTCAGGTACGAGTGGTGCTCGATACTGGAGAGCTTCAGCTAGGAAATCAAGCACCTAATCAGATGACTCCGTCCCAAACTTATTAATCGACAGGCCAGGGTATGCCTTGGCTTAACATTCAGGTCTGATTTGATCGGGCCTGCCCACTGTCTTTAAGTTGGTGGGCCTCGTTCGGAACGAGCCTTTGTCCCCCACTGGCCACTGCGCTAACCACACTAACAACCGCAGCGTTTGATGTCTCAGTGCCGTACTTGGGTCCTCGAGTTCCCGAGAGGTCAGCTGCCAGATTCTGCGCCAGCTGAAGCCGCGTCCCCTGACGATTGGTCCTTTGTTTCGGGTGAGGCTCTGGGCAGGATACCAAACGGCTTCCCACAGAGCCTCGGACGCACTGACCTAGGCAGCCATCACCAATCACACCCGAATGCCGATGTTTCTCTCGATCATCGTGGCAATATTAATGTGCAAGCCTGCGGATTCGTTAGTTTCGTTGATGTGTCGAATCGCACATGTACTTCATGCCTTGCAGTGATCATGTGGCCAGTTCTCCGACCACATTTTCCGAACAGTCGAGACTCGCCCATTTGTCACTGCCTGATCTGTGGAGCCGTGGCGCTACCCATAAGGTGCTTCAGCAATGCAGTCGGAGAGACCAATCGCATTCCATTGGTAAGATATTGTTTCAAAATTAGAGCATCTCACATCCAGCACCAATCATAGCAGTCGTCCCTTTGGGAATAGATTTGGGCGAGTCTGAGGATCTATGTAACCCCCAAAGCTGAGTCGCGAGAGGCAGACAGGATAAGAAAAGGACTGCGGCCCGATTCGAGGCGTTGCAGCAGCTTTCGCGTATGCTGGATGAGCATTGGTCGCAATGCCATCATCCCATGTCTGGCAATCTTCAGCCCGCTCCAGCCCGCTTACCGGGGAGAAGCAGTCTGTCTCCCCGACGAGATCCAAGCAGCGGCCATTACTTCATCACTTCCCGAGGAATGCGCGAATCTCGCTTTCGCGCGCAGGGGCTGGCAGGAAGAGTGGGTAAGAGGGATCGCAGCGAGCGTGCCTCGTGTTGCTGAGCTGAAGATCTCTTCCGCAATGCTCGACTTGGTGTGGGATGATGGGTAAGACGGCTCTCGCTCGCCTCTCGCTTCCCTTTCCGCGGTGTGATTTGGAATTCCGTTTACTCCGCAAACGAAGGCTAATGTAGCCTGTTGCGATTCAGATATCAAATGCTGCTTATTTCCAGTGGTGCCATTCACCCATTCCAGCCCGATGCAATCGTGTCTCAGATTGCGAGGGTGCATGTGCGTGTGCGTGTGCATGTGCACATGGCGGCCCTTTCAAGCGTCGGGCGGTGCATCCAACAACTTAGGTTCCTCGCTCCCGTCCGCCAGGCGATCGACATACCCGTTGCTTTCATGCATTGATGCGTTGCGTGGGAGCGTGGGAGAAGGTCGCTTCCTTTCCTTCTTTCGTTTTCTGCCCCCCCCAGAACCCTCTCGACCTTGATGCGATTGGTGGCAAGGCCACTCAGCCATGCGGAAGTGACTGCGGACGTGTGGCGTTGCTCGTCGAAACAGACCTATGGTGCTCGCTGTCCTCATCTGCCCACGGCCCTAAGAGAAAGGGAGCGCTCATCACTCCCATCACTCCCCAATCCCCGGCAACGAAGGATGGCAGGGATGCCATGCCGCCTTCGCCTCGAATCTCCATCGCATCAGCCCGCCCCGTAGCTGCACTTGGTAGATCTCTCCGGCCGTCCACCACTAGCCCGTCGGACTAGAGCCATCCGCCAAGGCAGGCTAGCATTCCTGATGGTAGAACTATCGTTGGCATGGAACAAAGAAGCATGGAATCTCGCAGAGACAGCGCTCAGGTGATGGGATTCCTCGTAATGCTAGCCATGGCCACTCCGTAGCTCCTTCGTAGCCCCTTCGTAGCCCCTTCGTAGCCTCATCCCGTCGGCGGCTACAGCGTTTGGGAGTGAGGGCAGATGACACTCGGCGGGACCCTTTTCGCTGTAAGGGAGGGGTGGGCGTGGGCGGGACAGGCTGCGAACTGCACGTTAGTCGCTGCTTCTACCTACCAGTCCCAATTCTGCTGCTTCTGCCTGCAGCGGCGTGTGCCCTCGTTCCGCCTGAACGAGGAGGGAGGCGGCATCTCGCATTGCAGCTGTTAGAGCAGCATTAGATCCTCTGAGCCTTCTGGCGATCCTGCCCACTGCGCCAGCCATGTCGTCGGCCATTGGTCGGTGGCCAAACCCATCGATGATTTCCAGACATTCTCGTCAGTGCGACACCTTTAGCTTGCCCGTCGGCTCTTCCTCTTCCTTCTTTCGTTTCTGTTTCTCTCCCTTGCTGTCGAGCCCGCGTTCGTCCGAGGTGCAGCGAAAGCACGAGCCAGCGAGTCAGAAACCCCACCGTTTCAGAATCACCACGACGGTCGACCGTCTCCATGGCCCAATGACAGCCTCGCACTTCCTCCTCTCACCGAACACTTGTCATCTCTTCCACCTCAACGGGCACGATCGTCCTCCCCATCGAGGTCGCTGCGATCCACCTGGAGCGTGGCCCAGCACTCGCGGGCCTATTCTTCATCCTGCAGTGTCTGTTGGTCCCGGACGACCGTCGACCTTCGAAGCGTCGACCGCCGTCAGATCGCTCCCCTTCCCAGACGGCGTCCTGTTGGAGGCAAAGGCCATATACATCCATCGTCCATAGCTCCACGGGTCCTTGTATTCTTAGCTCATCCTCTGACCGTATCCGCGGATTTGCACTGGCACCCTGCCTGGTGCTGCCCATCGACTGCCCGAAACTACCTAGACTACCCTTCTACCCATCGCCCGAGCACCCGCCACCGTCTGTGCCCATCCCCATCCTGACCTGTTCCCTCGGGGCGTCGACCGATGCCCACGATCATTGGATCTGTGGATCATTATTGGAGGCAAAGTGCCCAAAGGCCGGAGCCACCGTCACATCCCACTCGACCCTCTACCCAGACCATCCCCGCGACCTTGCAGCAAACACCCTCCACACCCTCCAATGCCCGCGTGGGTCGCCCAGCCAGACACATCCTTAAAACCAATCGCGGCCACCCGTTCATTACCGCCCATCCTACACCGTGCAGCTTACCTTACCTACCCGTCCGCCTCCACCTTCTCGCACCTTAAGGGTATCATAGTGCCCGGGAGGAGGGGTCTTAAGCTTTCCTTGCGCGACTGGCCTGCATGCGACACATCGCGCCTGACGTCCGAATCAACACTGCTCCCGCTGCCCTCGTCGCCGTCGCCGTCGCCGTCGCCATTCCGCTCGGGTCCTGCTGTGGGCGCCATCGCGCACCTGCGCCGTTGGTGCGACGACTTGGCCGCGGCCAAGGCTGAGGGTTGGACAGACTGGCCACCATGTACTCTGCCGCCGCCCCTGCGACATCATCAATGAATGGCATAGGAGGAGGTGGGATGGTTGATGGGACCATCAATCCAGCAGCATTGAACACACCCGGTAAAAGCTCCTCCATTGCATAGGCGCCGCTATGACATTTGTTTGCTCCTCTGTTGGCGACTAGCCGCGAGACTCTTCACATGTATTGGCAGATGAGGCTCCTCAAGCCTCGCGTTGTGACCCCTTCATCTGCAAAAGTACCTCAGCTAATCCCCACTCCTCTTGTTACAGGCTCAGTCTTGCCACCGTCGTCATCCGTCCATGCGCAGACCAGCCCACGAGGTCTGAAGAGAAGTCGATCTCCAGAAGAAGGAGGAGATCCATTTGGGGCAGGAGGTGAAGATGGTACGTATTGCCACCATATGCATGCAACCGAGCATGAAGGGTTTGTCGGTTTGCAGGAGGGTGTGGTGCACATACCCGAATTACATCAACTAATGGGGGAAACTACATAGACGACCAGAAGCGAAAGAAGCGCGGCAGGCCTCCGAAGAAGGGCTCTGAAGACAGTCCGCCCTCAGTCCCTTCTCAACAGCTCAATCAGGAGAGCGCAGACCCGCGGCAGACCCCTCAACTGCAATCACAAAGTCTACCACAGGACATAGGCAGCAGTCCTACCCAAACCACTCCACCCAAGCCGACACCTACAAAGCCTGTGATCAAGGCCCTGCCGACGGTCAGAGACCATACGACCGATCAATTGACTTACGACCAGGATGAGTACATCCCACGAGAATATGACGAGGCAGGGGAGCGCAAAGT
>JAABUH010002343.1_pt1 | contig 18331 bp, 20 predicted proteins | sample 5559121 | NCBI WGS metagenome assembly JAABUH01 (sample SAMN10711871, study PRJNA513364) | rock metagenome | isolation source: Antarctica rocks | place: Antarctica: Victoria Land, Battleship Promontory nord | collected 2015-12-28
TGCAGCTGCACCAGTGTGTGTGCTCAGCTGACCTACTTCAAGCTGACAAGCTGTACCAACTTGCACACAGTGCCCATTTGCTGCAGCACTTGTCTGCCATGTCTGCTCAAACTGGTCAGTTGTCAGGGACTGAAGCTTTTGAATGGCTGGCTGAATGCCTTCAACAGCTCTATCAATGATCACGCTGCCTGCTGCATAGTGCTCTGACTTGTCTTTGTCCAACATGAACGCTGCTGTATTTAAGGCAGGATTGTACTGATACAGCTTTTCAAAGAAGATCTTGATAGCATCTTGAGTAGCATCTTGAGTAGTATCAAGAGGGCAGGTTGATTCAGCTGATTCAGCATCTGAACACAAGCTACCTGCCGGTGAGCTGGCTTGTGCCGAGTCCCTTGTAGCCATCAGGCAATGCCGTCCGCCCTCTGTGCGACGCAAGCGATATCAACACGTGTTACCAAAGATCTATGCAACGGTGCGACGCGCCACTTCACATTTGACAAGTGGGCTAGCACACGGCCTCACAAACCCACATCGCGGCAAAGTTGCGTGATGCAGTTGAAAGATGTCAACGATGCGAGCATGAGGTCTCGGTCAAAGTTGACCGGATCAACACTTCGAAATTACGCTGAGTGCTGATAAGTGGCGATTTGAGTGGCACGAAATCTCATGGGGGATTCGGGTAATTTGCGCAGTTTAATGATTAAAACTTTAATCGAATATTTTTAACAAGGGTCGGCACTGCAAATAATACTTTTAATGTTTTCAATACAGGTCGTCTGCTGTTGAAGGTTGCAAAAAATTACAATCAGCTGCAACTCTTGTCTTAGGGCGCTGTGGCTTTTCTTAGTGGTATGGCCGAAACTGCACTCTTCAGCAAAGCTCGCTCGGTAAACTGTCGGGATCAGTGTATGCATATGAAAGTATTACTGCAAAGTGTGTCGGCACGCATGTATGGGTTCCATATGCATGTCGGACGTGTTGAATTACAACAAGGGCTGGCTGAGTGCTGACATACTGTAAGCTGTCAGCTGTAAAGGGATCTGAGGCTGAACCTAGGTCAAACTGTTAGAAGCTGCCGGCCACGAGCTCAGGCACAAAACATGTAGGTCCTTCGCAGGATGAAGTGTTTATACCTGAAAAACCAGAAAGACAAACGATTTTGTATAGGGCCTCAGATCAGTTGAAGCATCTTGCAGGCACAGACAAGAACCGACTCCAGGCACAAAGTACACAATAACTCGTGACCGGCTGCTTCTGTAACACGATCCACACCGACTGCGCATCTGTCTCCTTGTTATGATAGTGCAAAGCCACCTGCAATGCTCACCAAGCTTGCTCACCCTTAAGGCCATGCAAAGGGCACCCAGGGACAGCCCTGGGCATTATTGAGTAATAGCTACACACATTATGAATGAAGCACATGACAGGCAGCATGCACTGGAACATGGCTTACGGCGTGCTTGGTGTCAGTAGTGCAACACAACATGTAATGCGGATGACAAAGTTAGTATGCATGCAAGACAGACAAGGTGCATGCAGCCATGGTAACATCTCAAGAGAGACACTGCGATGTAAGCACAGAGGAGGCAGAGAGGTATGCATGAGATGTATGGCGCTGTGGCTTTGGCTGAGGACCATACACAGGCAAGTTAGTTGGACCAAACACAGGCAAAAGGTTCGGGTTCACAGCGTCGTGGATGCCGAAGCGCAGCAATCTGGTCTGCTTTCGTTTGCTTGCCATGATGTTGTTACAGTCAGTCAATAGTGGTCGCCAGGACCGCCGCAAAAGCCTAGGGCGTGCGCAACAACAAGCTAGATCGTTAGCACGGCTTTTCGCGCTCAAAGCGGCATTTTTGTTCCATTATCCTTATTTTTTAAATAGGGGACGAGGGCATAGACAATTACCTTTATGTTTTACACCACCGCAAATTTAAAATGGCATTTTAAATCCGCGGCGGTGTAAAGGGGGTCGCCGTTTCTTGAATTATTTATTTGATCGACCAACATTGAAAGCGGTACGGTATCGCAATTTCTTTGGTGCTTGATGGTCGAACGCGTTAAACATTTAGTGCTTAGTGTATGTTGGTTTCCCACATATTGTCTGTTGACTCCCCTGATGATGACAAACAGGAAAGGTAAATTGGTCGATTGATTGATTTTACTTTGCAAAGATGGCAGCAGAGTTACTTCCTAGAACAGCTATGCTGCTGAGCCGTTTTCGTCATGTCTGCCTAACATCCCGCAGGCATCGCTGCAACAGTACTACAGTGACGGCACGGTTTGCCGCAGCCCAGAAGCCAAGAGACCCTTACTCATGATGCCAAGCATGCAACCCGTACCGTGCTCTGAGATTTCGTGCAGAACGGAACACCTGCTAAAGTTGTACCGATGTAATCGTCTCCGACCTCAGGTGAGTGTCAATGTGAGTGCGCGTAAGTATCGCGTACATGGTTGCCACACTAAGTTTCCAAGACTTCGAGTCAAGCTCGAAGTGAAGCGCTGATACACATACGCATACTCCCGTGAGTTGGTTGCAGAAGAGGGAGGTGGCTGCCAATGCCTCTAAGATGACGATCCTCGGAAGATCGTTGCAGGTGACTGCACTCTTGTTAACGTGAGCGGATCAGATAGGAGGACAGTTGAAAAATTGCTGAGCTCACAAAGGCCATAATCGTACATTCAACCCTGCCAGCCGTCATCATCTACATATACACATCCATAAACTTTGAGTACACCTTCGAAATACATTAAGCAGAGACACAGGCTTTGAAGACAGGCAGAGGGGCTGTGCTGCTGTGTACGCACAACTCTGACAGTAACATGTGCCATTTTCGTCACGTCCTTTCAGATTGCAGACACAATAGTTTAGCATCTGCACGCCTTATCACAAACCATAAGATGCACTGCGTAGGCTGCTTTCGGCAAGGAAAAGCTTGCAGACATTTTGGAGCAGGCATCTGTTGAGAAGTATGCAAAGGAACAGCAAGCCAGGAAACAACAAGCCAAGAAAAAGCAGCAAGCCATTCGACAGCTGGCAGCGATGATGAGGAGGGATGATGACGATGACGATGACGATAACGATGACGACGATGATGATGATGATGATGCTGATGATAATGATGATGATGACAACACAGGCGTCAGTGATGCTGACATTGCTTCAGCGCTCTGGACTGCTGCACCAAAGGTGCTGGCAGACGAGGATGTACAGTCTGTGATTGCGCACAATATCCCAAATGCCATATTCACTCGGCTTTTCCCTTTTCAAAGAGAGGGAGTGCGCTTTGGGGTAAAACATAAAGGCAGAGCGCTGCTGGCAGATGAAATGGGATTGGGCAAGACAATGCAGGTACAGCATGAAGGCCACCACAAGCATACAACTCCCACCCTGGTAGCAAAACATGTAGATCAGCTGAATGCTGACACCATGGCTCTGAAGCAGCCTTGCACAAGCACAACGCAGTGAGCAAACATGCACAATGCGTCCATTGCAGAGCTTTGTGTGGCGCAGGCCATCTGCATTGCTGCCTGTTACCCTCGAGACTGGCCACTGCTTATCATCACACCGTCATCCTTGAGGCTGGTCTGGCTTGACGCCTTGTTACAATGGCTGCCTGAGCCCTTGTTGAACCCAGACACCATCACTGTCATAAAGACTGGCAAGGTCTGCTCCCTGAAGTGGCTTTGTGAGGCTTTTTGCAAGTAGAGTCCAGTTTTATGCATACATCTGTCTTTATGTTTCCAGGTGTTGCCAAGTTTGAGATCGGTTGCACTGACCCCCATAGGCCTTGCAGAGTCAAGATTAGTCATTTGTGACTCATCTGAACTCTGTAAGGCCTGTGCTTATGACATCGGTTGCAAGCCGAGTTGTCTGCATCTGATGTTTACTTGCTGGCTTGTGCAATCTGAACCCTCTTGATGAATCATGTTTTGTTACAGCTTTGATATTGTACATTGAACAGGATCTGCTTGCTTTTGTTGGTTCCCACTGTTGCTTCCAAGGCTGCCTGCAGGTTGTAACCCCACCCTTTTGGCTGCTCAAGCGTCTGCTGGTGCAGCTACAAGCAGCTGTTGTTTCCATTTCAAGCGGCTATTGTTATGCGTGCTATAGGACATCAAGAAGAAGCTAATCCCAGCAAACACACCACCCAAGCACCAGGTTGTGATAACGTCCTATGACCTGGCCCAGAAAATGCAAGGCTATGAGGAACAGTAAGCAAGCAGCTCCTGGAAAATGAATTTGGCCCACTGCACCATGCTGCAAGCCAGCTCGTTGGGCCAGGGCTGCTTTTGCACAGCTCATATGTGCATGCGTCATGCCTTGCGCCACCCTTCATCATGCAGTGTCATGATCTGTGTTACCTGCAGCAGCTTTGCCAGTCAGTCTCTGCTGCTGTTGTGTGTCATAAGACTGCCAGAATTATGCAAGAGTGCTTCAACACAAGCGCCATCTTCTGCTGTGCTACTGCAGCCAGATACCTGCATCTGTTGCTGAAGCACGTCATGCCATCAGCTACTTCTGGTGCTGATTGAGCTCTATTGTTCGCATTCTCCTGTTTCAGACCTTTAGCTTCTATGCATTTCCTTCTTCTGCTGCAGCTTTGGGATGATCATATGCGATGAGAGCCATGCGCTGAAATCCCACAAGACCAAGAGATGCAAGTTTGTGTGGCCATTGGTGCAGAAGGCAAGACGAGCTGTGCTCATCAGCGGTACGCCTGCGCCCTCCAGACCCATTGAATTGTTCACTCAGGTGAGCTTCATGTAGCCTGCCTGCTGCACAGCATTGCAAAGCGTCTACCCTAGAAGGTGCATACCTAGCATTCAACCTGTCTTGGCTTGTGTGGAAAGGACTTGTTGTTCTGACCGGAACGTCATCAAAGGCAAATTCACAGGAGGGCATCTGACGCTTTAGGTCTGCCTTGGTGACCACTCATCCACATCACTCAGCATATGGACCTTTGCACTGTCAAGGAACAGGGGCCACAAGCCTGCGCAGTCTAGCACAGACCATGCCCCTTGCAAGCAATGGACAAGCAAATTGGCCAGACCCTAGCCTGTTATCTGACTTGACTGAGCCCTGAATAATGCTTGACCTACCACCCTGCTGCTAGACCTAGCCCAGCCTCATGTTGCAGATTGCGAGCGGGTACAATGGTCAGGGCCGTCATCTGACAATGTATCTGGTGCAGTATGATGTCTTTGTGCATGGTCTGACAAGCATATGTTGTAGGACGCAAGACAAAGTAGGTGTCTCTGCATGTCAAGAAGCTGTTGGCTATTTGCCATCAGCCTGTGGGAAGGCGGCTAGCAGCATGTCAATATTGCCAATGCAGGTTGATATGCTTTTGCCGGGCCTACTGGGTGATAGGGATGATTTTGGAGAGAGCTACTGCGGATACTTCAAGGAGAAAGTGGCACGGGGAGTAGAAGAATGGACAGGAAGCAGCAATCTGGAGGAGCTGAACGCTGTCCTGTGCCAACACCTCATGATTCGACGCTTCAAGAAGGATGTGCTGCAAGACTTGCCTCCAAAACTCCGGCAGCAGATATGCATCCCTGTTGCAGCAAAGCACTCTCGCGTGAGTTTGCAAAGGCAAATGTGACTGCATGGTGTGACACCAGACATGATGGCAGGCCCATCTGCATCTGTACAGCAGCAAGGGCAAAACAGAAGACTGTGAGGCTTGTTGAAGGTCAGGTGTTGCAAGCTAGATTGTGTGCGTATATACCTACGTGCAAGTGCTGGTTGACTTCGCAGCTGCTGTTGCATGTGGCAGTTTTAGTTGTCATCCACAAGCCTCTGACAGCTTCCATGTATATGGGACAGGGCTCCCTTCCCTTCCCTTCCCTTCCCTTCCCTTCCCTTCCCTTCCCTTCCCTTCCCTTCCCTTCCCTGTGCAGGAAATCCGTTCCTTGCTTGTGCAGGAATTCAAGAAACTTTGGACTGAGATGAAAAGAATCACGTCAGACTCAAACCTGTCAGATGGAAGAAAGAAGACCCTCAGGGATGTGCAGCTGCAGCGACTGTACTGTGCCACTGGGAGGCCAAAATCAAAGGAGCTGTGGAGCAGATCGAAGCAGCCCTTGCAGAAGGTGGTAGTCCTTCTAGAATGCAGGGCCATATGGCCTTCTCAAGTCTAATGCGGTCAAATGAGAGCCAGCACTGTACATGATGTGCTGGGTTTGTTTATGATCCAGTCATACTGTGCAGTGCATGTCGTCTGCAGATAATAGAGTTCCTGGCGGCGCCACTGTGACTCACACCTATCAGTGTTGGTGCATTGCCGCCTTGTCTAGGGTTACGCTGGTTTTGGTACTGCTGTGAGAGCCCACACATCATTTCTTTCATGGATTCCATCACGGCCGCTGTTTCCAGCATGCATCACACGTGCTTGGCTTGGAACTTGCTTTCCACTCCAACAGTGATGACTTCAGTCATCCAGGATTTAGGGCAAGGACAGCAAAGCAGACCTGTAGGGCTGGAAGGGAACGAGCAGGAGTCCAAGCGCCCGTAAAGTCACAAGCTTCTCACTCGTCTGAGAATTGGCAAGAGTAGCTGAACTGCATGACACGTGGTGCAGGAAACAAGGTGATAGTGTTTGCACATCACCTCAATGTCTTGGATGGAATCCAGCACACTTTGGGCCAGGCACACCACGCCATACGCATCAATGGCAGCACAAGCTTGGAGTCGCGCAAGAAAGCTATGGATGATTTCCAACAGAAGCCATGGGTTAAGCTAGCTATCCTGTCTATCACCGCTGCAGGGGTGAGACACCACCTCCTCATACACGTGGCAAAGCCTTGTCTACCATATCAAAGTAGCATTGGCGTAGAATTGTCACGTCTGTGCACACATCTATTGCTGCGCCTACATAAGCACACGGCTTTTCAATGCACAAACTCTTGAGTTTTCTGGTGACGGTGGACTTGATGCAGTTGCACTGTATGCTGCGCTGCCTCTGACGTGCTTTGAGATACTGCCTCTGTTGACTGCCAGTATGTCTCCATGTGCAACACACTTTCCACACAGGTGCTGCTGACTGTTTTTGACATGCCTGCACCTAACCTGCCTCTGCATTGCCAAATATGACAATTACACCAGCACCCAACCAACTGGGTGCTGCTGCTGCATGTCTGGTGTGCTCCCACAGCTGCATGACTAGACAGACGACCTGATGTTTGGACAAGCTGCCTGCAGGTTGGCATCACTCTGACAGCGGCTCAGTGTGTCATCTTTGCCGAGCTGTATTGGAATCCAGGACCCCTCATTCAGGTCAAAGCCTTCTCACCGCCTCATCATCTCCTTGACTCAGCAGCAACCACTTCATTGCTCTTCTCTGTCCTTGTAGTACTGCAGAATCTGTTCTGACCGTGTTCCAGCAGATCCTTGTAGGCCACCACATTCATGCTGTTGCTGCAGTCAATATGCTGTCACAGCAATGTGTGGCTACAATAGCTTGTCTCAACAGAGTTGTCAAGGCACAGTACAATGCAATTGCCATTGGCTTGTTGGTAAGTCACTACCGGGGCAGGTTCAGGGCAAGCTGATTGGCTGCGTTTTCAGGGTGATTGGCTGTATTTCCCGCTGACTACTTCAGTATTTTGCATCCTCAGCTTCTGCTCTGATGCCAGTGCTGCAGCTTAATTGGATCCTTGAGCTGGACAGCTGCAGTCAAAGCTGATTAACGGTTCCCATCTCATGACTTTCTGAAGACTTTGTCAGCATATGTTTGAATCAAAAACTACAAGAGCAAGCACCACAGACACAGCACACATGTACACTGTTGAGTTGCAGTCTCTTTTCAGTACATGATGGATTGACAAGGCCTATGTTGAAGGTGTTTGAGCTTGGTAGCAAACAATGCACTCTTTTTTGTCCCATTTGCGCTGCATCGTAGGGCTATAGCCCTGCGAGATATGTCGTTGAGAGGTGCTGTAACATTGTGACCTGGTGTGCAGGCAGAAGACAGGGCACATCGGATTGGCCAGAAGAGCAGTGTGCTGATCCGCTACTTGATTGCTCCAGGCAGCAGCGATGACATAATGTGGTCCCTGTTGACCAGAAAGCTGCAGGTAGTCGGCCAAGCCCTGGATGGGAATGATGACAGTCATGCAGGTATGATGTTGATGGCTCAGCAACGGTCTCTCAGATCCACCACATAGGTCAAGTGTTCAACCACGTGCTTCTATGTCCACATTGAACACACATGTCTGATTGTACCTCCACGTCTTGTGTAACAACATCTAATGCAATCTGACAAAATCTAATCTTATATAGCAAAAACAAGATGCTGCATTGCAATTGTTGAAATCTGATTCCGTCAGGCTGATGAGTGTAGTATGCCCTGCAGTCTGCATGCAGCAGTACAATGCAACGCTGCACAGCATGCCTCATGTGCCAGTAAGGCAGTGCAACAAGAAGGGGCTTTCCTCAGGTCCATGTGCTGCTGTTGCGCAGGTCTGCAGCTCAGTGATGATCTCTCTTTGGACATGCATGACCCCTCAGAAGCAGAGCAAGTCAGCACACCCGCCGGTCCAGTCCCACATACAGCCAGCAGCAATGACATGTCATTGCAGGTGAGTCATGCCACTCCCAAGCACCATGTAGTCAGACACCGGTCAGGCTGCGGCAAGCTCTGGCCTCAGTTGGATCATTTGTCATTGATCTCTCCCAGCAGTCTAACTTGACCTTACTCTGACAGCTCCAGCCATACTGCACAGACGCTGACCACAGTGCCTGTCAGGGTGTCAGGCTGCTACTGACTGGTCTGCTGCCAAATTGGCCATTGGGCTGCATGGAGCTACAGAGAGCTGTATCTTGAAGCATAGCTTTCTGTGCTTGCATGCTGGCCAATTCATACAAATTAAGCTGCTAATCTGGTCTGGCAACTTCCTCCTTCCTGTTCATACAGTCCATTTTGCAGTTGTATGCTATAATGCTTGTTGTGCTGCTCCGCAGCTGCACACGCAATATGGTCACCTTGTCTGACACATCTTGACATTCAGCTTGGTGCATATTGCACGACAGCGTGCTCAGATGTGCAGTCAATGGCAGTCAGAAAAATGCTGTGTGCTGACTCTTTGTCCTTCAGGGCGAGGAGGACCCAGCATTGGTGGGTGCAGAGCGGTGAGGGTCCAGCAGTGGTGAGTGCATTCAATGCTACGCCTGGACAACTTGCTACAGACACAGAAGGCCAAAGGAGTGACACTGCCAAAGCCAACACATGCTGTATATGCTGGGTGCCAGTTTGATGGTTGACGCTGAACCAGAGCTCAGAGCAGCAGCATGCTTCAAGACAGCACGTGGCACACAGTATGGGGTGTCCGTGAGCATGGATCTGTCAGTCGCTTAGGTGCCGCGCGCACCGCGCGGTTTCCTACATATGTACAGCTTGCTGATGTATTGCTTGCACACGCATGCATAAATGCTGGGGTGCCGCAGATGCAATCATTTTCTTCTTGCAGGAACAGCATCATGAATGCAAGATTCTGCTTTGCAGTCCAAGGAGCATTTGTTTCTCCTTTCTTTACACTTCGAGGTATTCAGACTTTACATGTTTATGATTGAAGGTCTTTCTGACACAGTTCCAGATATCAGAAGAAAAGGTGTAACGCCAGTGTAACGCCAACGACTTATTTGAAAAACGCCATGAGCTGCTGTTGTTTCCCCCACGCAGACAGCATGACGCTTCAGCCGCTATCGCACCGCGTCTTTCGTCACAGACGTTGCCACCTTCGTTCGATGCCGGATCGCAATGAGCTCGACAAGCCACACTTCAGTATGCAGACTTACGCCTTGTTGCAGGAGTAGTGCTGTACACGGCACTGTCGCGGTCCAAGACTTGGCCACGTGTCTCATATGGACAGGAAGCTCAGCAGTGTAGACAGCTTGCTTGAGCAAGCAGGACTACTTACAGATGCTCTGAAGGCCTCCAAGTCCAGCCCCGAAAGCAGTATGACAGAGGAGGGCAATCTCTCGGGCAGAGCTGCTTCAGTTACAGACTTGGATGCTGATTTGCTGGGTGTGAAGTTGGATGACTGTTCTCGTTACTTCAAAAAAGAGATCATGGTGAGCCATAGTTCTTGCTGATGCACTAAGTCTGCAATCAGCCCACCATGCTCACAACCAAGCCTGGCGTATGACGGTATTCTGATGACACATACTCATGAAGTCTGAGTTGCATATGTTGCTGTTTCTAGGGCTACTTCTTGGACTCAAAGGCAAAGTTGACGTTTGAGGGAAGGGCTCTAGCTGAGGCAGAGCAGCTCAAGGGGGCTGCTGAGCTGGCAGAGAGCCAGGCTCGCTTAGAAAGTCTCAAGCAAGAGCTGCATCATGAGAGACAAGTCACTGCAAAGACTGAAGCAGTCCTGGACAGGTGACCCCAAAGCACATCACTGCGTCTTGCATGTCCAGCTGTCCTTGCCTGTTGCTAGACCTCAATCTGCAGATGGAAGTCAGGAGCAACTAGTATGCATGCCACACAAGAGGCAAACATCCGAATGGCAACAGAAATACAGCAAACACCTGTTTAGATCAAGTTTGACAGCACAAAAGCTTCTGCCCATGCACAATCACATAGCTGTTGCCAACTTCTTGTTGGCTACTGACAGACACTGCAGCTCTTGGCACCTCTTGGCGCCAAACGCCTGACTTCAAATGAGAACATCGCAGGGTAGCTTCCTCATATGCAACTGCTCGTCACTATGCTCATCAGAATCACCTGGTGGCACTTGCCATGTTCGAGTGGCACAGCTTTGCACGGCAGCAGAAGGCCATGCGGCAGCACCTGCGGCAGGCTGTGAAGCACTATGATAGCCGCAAGCTGCAAGGGCAAGTTTTCCAACACTGGAAGCGCTGGTGCAATCTGGAAGGACGCACTAATGTAGGTCTCAAAATTGAATGAGACCATTGTGCAACATAAAGTATGACCTGCTGGCATCTGTGCCCTCCCCATCAGCAGTTGTTCCATGAACACTGCAAGCTTTGGACTTGTGATCAGAGTGTGTGTTGGTGCACCAAATGTCTGAGCTCACCTTGCATCAGCTGCTTGCTGATGCTGACATGCGTGGCCATCAGTATCATCAGCTTGCTGTCATACGTCAGTTTGGCCAAACTGGTCAAACACACAGCTCCTATGCCGGTGCTGACATCATGGCATTGCCTGTCTCAGAGGCAAGAAGTGATACAGCGCAAGGAGGAGGCAGCGAAGCAGGCAGCCTGGGGGGAGGCAGGGGTGATCATTGAGGACCTGAAGGCTGCCCTGGCTGATGCTCAGCAGCAGCTGCGCAAGGAGCGGGCAGCCCGAGACCAGCTGGAAGAAGACATGAAGCAATCCTTCATGCGCAGTGTGTGTGCCATCAACCTGGAGGTGAGACTCCTTCCCACTAATGAAAACTGCGTTGAGCTAGGTGATGCAAAGCTCAGAGCAAGCTTGCATGCTCTGGACACATGATGCAGAGATGGGGGTGGTGCAAGTGGCAGCCTGGTCCAGCATGGCAATATTTACACTATACAAGTTCCTGCCAAGTCTTGACCAAAAAAACTTCATGGCAGCATGCTGCATTCCACAACTGTGTCTATACGCTTGCAGAGGTGTTTTTGTCAAGCAGGCCTGTTTCCTGAAGGGTGTTGTGAGTGAGTGTTTGCATTGCATCATGCACAGCTGTGCAGGTTTCCTTAGATTGTGGCTGTGAACATGACAGGCAATGTCAGTGATGAAGCGTGGCATGCCCCCAGCTGGCGTCAACCCTGTGCCCATCAAGGTCTCTGTCCCTGCACCTTATGCCTCACCTGTCAAGCAGCTGGACAGGCAGCCAGATGTAGCCAGCTTTGCAGCAGCTGAGCCCCAACAGCAAGGTAGTGCATCACTTGTGAGTGTGCTGAATGTGATGTATCTTTTTAGCTCACAAGGCTAGTCATCAAGGCTATTTTCATGTCACAGCCCTCAGGTCATCAATGTCGAGCATGTCAAGGGACTCGATCTGGGCGGCATTGCTGTGCAGCATCCTTACAGTGAAGGGCAGCAGTGAACAGCAGTCTATGCAGCACAGCGGACCAAAGGTGCTATGCATAGCAGTGTACTGCAGTATACTAAATCACTGATTGCTATGCAGGTCAGGATGGGGTTGAAGAGGCCCAGAGAAGCAATGAAGAGGGCCAGGACAGATTGAGCGTGATTGAGGAGGAGAGAGATGCTGTTCCGTTGGGAGACATGCACCACCCGATTCTGGGAATGAAGTCTCCCTACCGTACCTTTTCTGTGCAAGGCAAGGTTTGCTCATGCCTGTTGACGTACACCTGGCAAGTATTTTGTGTCACATGCATATCACATGCAGCTTGTACTGTCATGCAAAGCCTTGCCGGCTGTTCATTCATCAGCGCTGTGCAAGTGCATCTAGCAGTCACATGCAATCACGCACAGTACTGCTGGCTTCCCTCCTGGTGCACATTGGCAGCAAGCCTTTCTTCAGCACAGTCACTGCACCAGCTGCATTCCTGTTCAGAGCGCTTATGTGTTGTAGCTCATGCAGAGGAAGGCTCTGCAACTGCAGCAGATTTAGCTGAGGCAGCGACAAGACCGACCAGGCAATCCAGTGCAATTCATTTCAACGCAGCCTTAGGGGGGTGGGGAAATATTCCAGCTGTCCCAGCTAGAGCCCCTTCTGCCAAGCACATGCATGCAGCCCCAGCTGTCCCAGCAGCTGTCAAGACTGTGCAGAGTCCTGTAGTGCAGCCGCTGGCAACTGCCAGCACGACAATGACATCACAAAGGGTGGGGCAGATGGGGACAGTGCCTGTGTCCAGCAACCAGCAGGAGTCGAGGCCACGCAGCAGCGATGGCATCTTGCAGCGCATCACAGTGGACAGGGGTCCTGCAACAGGTGTGTGATTACAGCAATAAACGCAGATCTGTCTTGGCTATGTGAACCGACCGGTGCATGAATTACTGATATTGTGTATGCAATCTTGCCTTCGAGTCAGGGTTGCTTACGAGATTGCTCGACAGGATAGGCAAACAACAGACGAATCTGGCATGTATTCTGCAGCTCAGCTGTATGCACACTGAACCCAATAGCTTGAATGTTGTTTGAAAGCACATCAAAATTCAGTTTGCACCAATGCTTGTCTGCATTGGGTTCAGGTGCAGCTGGTACTAGAGTAGCGCCGCTGCCTCTACAAAGACGGCAAGTCCAGCGGCACAACAAAGATCAGAGCCTCCAAGTCTGACTTCGGCTTCTGTTACATTGTATAATAAGCAGTCTGCTATTCAATAAATATTGTGTATTGGTTTGTCATGCACAATGACTGACACGGAATGTGCGCTAAGAGGGCCAGACCTCAATATTGATAGAGCAGGACAGATCGAAGTAAATATATATAATAGACACTATACTGGCTGGTGTTTACTTGGTGACCTGGACCACTCTCATCGTGACAAGGATCTGGAAAAGCGCTGGAGGGAAGATATGGTGCTGCCAATTGATGCTAGTATCCCCTTTCCCCCACCGTCGGGATCTGTCTGCAGGCCAAGCGCCTCCTCAATGATTGCATCCAAAGCTTCACCTGCAAAGCCAAAACGATCTATTAGCAAAAGAGATCAATCAGTGCACCACTGTCTCTGTGAGATACACATCCAGATCATGATCTAGCTGATAGACACCATGTGATGTTCACATGCTGCACATTGACCAAATCATCATGGGAGCAGTTGTGCTTATGACTGACCAAGCTGGTACGAGCTGCAGCACTTCATGCAATGTACAACGAAGCACAAGAAGACAAATTGGTCTTCTCTTTTCAGGCAGAGCTTTGGAAGACCCAACGACATACCTGAAACGTTTTCAGAGATGTGCCCTTTGGCACATATAGCAAACACATGACATGCAAGATTGCAAAATAGCAATTGGTGACAGGCAGTACCTGCAGGGCGAGTGGGCCTTTCTGCAGCAAGCAGATATCGGCCGGGCTCCAAAGAAGGATCCTCAACAAAGACCTGCCACTGGCCCGGGTAGCGACGGAAGACGCTGCCAACATCTGCAACTGGTCGCAAGGAGTAGCTGGTTGTGAAGGTGGAGGTGAATTGCTTGGTCAGCCGCCGCACATTCAAGCCTACTCCAGCATCACCGCTGCAGCAGGGCAAATGGGGTTGGCTCATGCATTTATACAGCTGGAATATATCAGCCACACAAGGGTATCAGCAAGCACATAGCAGAGTTACAATGCACAAATTGAAGCCAGATTAAATGTCTGCACAAGAGCACAAATGAAGATAATCTCAGCGCCTGGCATGGCTAGACGACTTTTCAGCAACGACTGACCTGGCGAGCCTGGGGTTGAAAAGGATAATGGGTGCTACAGTCTCAGCTGCTGCTGTAGCTTTCTTGACTGCCTCTAGTCCTGCACTCAAAGATCCCTGTTAGCATGTTTTGAACGCAAGCAAGTGCATCATTTGACCAAACTGAAGCAGTCAATGAGCTCATTGAAGCTTGTCACTCCTGACCGTTCAATTTTGTGGTATGAGCACCAAGCCTGCCAGGTCAACGACGATGCAATGCTACAATGTGTCCAGCTTTGCACTTTGTAACTTCTGAGCTCATTGCAAGAGTCAGTGACCAACCTTGAGGATCTGGAGCTGCTAGCACTATGAGATCATCATCTTCCGACACAGGTTTTCGATCACTCAGGCTGGCAAACCTGAAGCCGGCGTCTGGCCACTGATTCTTCAGCATTGCTGCCACACCCATGTCTGGATAAATCTACAGTCGAATGCAGCTTAATGCCAAATTTGTCACCCTCTGAGCTACTTCATTGTGTTGACATCAAGTGACGATTGCCCTTATGCTGATCATGAAGAGACAACAGCTTACAAACAGAGGGACTCACAGCTTTGATGTTCTTGCTATTTCTGCCCTGAGCAAGGCTGTCAATGAATCGGCGGGTGAGCTTCCAGAATCGTTGCTGATCACCTTCCTCAGCAAAGACTGGTCCACTGGCGGGATCCCAGAACTCAGGTAGCAGGATCTCAACCTGAGTGCACAATCAGATGTCCAGAAATCTTCGGAGCCATACTGACAGCTCATGCTGCTTGCAGGGCAACTGTGATATGCTGTGCAGCAACTCACAATACATCTGTTTGCGCCCTTCTCAATAGCTAAGGCTGTAGCTTCACTTGCTTGCTGTAAGGCATCTCCCAAGCTATCTGGCAAGACCTGGAAGTGCAACAGAAAATGGTGAAATAGCGAGGAATCGCTTGAACGCCTGAACGAATTCCTGAAAAGCACGCGCACATCGTCGTCCCTCGGCGCAGGCGTCGCAGCGGCAGATGGCGAGGCGTTTTCACCACCATTGTCGGTCTGCGCGCTAATGCGTCTATAACATCTCCGCTTACTGGTGTACACGCGCTGTGTGTATGCGCTGGTGAACTGCTTGTAACGCGCGCTGTGTAGCTTGGGGCGTGAACAGGCACGCAGGCAACTATGACAGCAGGTGGATGACTTTGCGTCAAATGCCAACTGCCTCATCCCGGTGATTGTGATGAAGCGCAACAGACATCTGTTTGACCAGGACTTTGATTTGAGACAGCAAGGGCGCTTGGCACCGTTCAACCTGCCCTAAGGCCACGGCACTATGGACACAGGACTCGCGAGTCTGCGACTATCGTCCTAAGTATCTCACGACAGTCTGTAAGCCTGTCGTCCCCTCATTTGTCTGGGAGCGTTGTTGAGTTGCGTGCAGCTATTCTTGCAAGAAAGCCGAGCTTAGTCTGTCGAGGTTGCACTGATCACGATAGGTCAACAAGCCAGTTGAGTTGGGCACCGAATAGACCTCTGGCCCTTCGTGCCCATAGACGGTTGTGTGTTGCATGATGACGATCTGAGGAGTCGAAGACCGCATCGTCTGTATATCATGCTTCATAGTCTGAATTCAGCAATAAATTGCAGCGGACACTGCACGCACGGGCCCATCTTCACAAGCAATTGCATACATACCAGGTGGCGTGTATGCTTACGTGCCAGCAATCGACTCACTCGTAATCACAGCGTCTCTAGAGGACACAAGTGCAGCAATAGCCCTGTAGGCAGGGCATTGTTTGTATGTTCAGCACAAAGAGATGCAAAGCGCGTACACCAGAAGCAGCAGACTGAACAGAGCAAGATGGCTGAATCAGAATTGATATACTTCATGTTCCAGCTTGTAAGTGCTTGTTTGGCTTGCTGGCCAAATTGAAAGGATGGTAACATTGAGCATAACATGCTGCAGCAGAGCCTGCTAGCAGTGATGCAGCTATCAGGTGGCCTGCAAAGTTGGATGCTGACTGCACATTTCCTGGTTTACAGAACCTGGATACACAACTGCAGCGCATGCTGAACATGGATGACTTTGACACAGCTCAAGAGATACGCAAGAGGCGAAAGCAAATCGATGAGATTGTAGCAGAACAGCTGGTGAGCAGCATATTGCATGTCATGGCTTTCTGGCATCATTTCAGCCTGATGAAAGGGAGTTGTCTGTCCTGTATGCAGATACACAACCGTGCTCAAAAATCACATCCGCACCATGTTCTGTTGCATGCAGCTATGCTGATGAAATCTGTTGCTCATGTTGTTTTGCCTTTGTCACAGGAGGCAAAAGGCCCCGGTTGTGGAACACGCAGTGCCAATCAGACAGCTGTAGCAGATGTTGCTGCAGAAGGCTTGCGGCTGCGGTCTGAGCTGCAGAGGGCTATCGATGAGGAACGGTATGCTGATGCAGCAGAAGTCCGTGATCGCTTGAAGGTGGTTCAAGGCCAGAGTGAACAGGCTCAGAGTGAAGCTGAAAATGCCACAAGCTCAGTGCGCAAGTACGAGCTGGGGCAGCGAGTGAAGCATGCCAAGCTTGGTTACGATGGTGTTGTCTGTGGGTAAGCAGCATCAGCAACCTGCATGCCCAAGATAACAACAAAAGAGTGTCCTTTTGATCGTAATGTAATCACATTCATGGTTGTGATGGCATGTGCTGGAGTTGCGCAACCTCATGCACTGCAGTGTGAAATCAACCCTCCAGACATGCACCAAGATGCGCAACCTTTCTAGCATGCGTGATAGTCAGATTGTAAGATGCCTCCGTTTATGTGTGACATCGAAACAGATGGGGCAACATATGATGGTGCTGTCGCCTTTTCATCATGTTTTCCTGAATGTACAGCGCATGTCTCGGCATACTACAGCTTAGGCATGTTTTGTTCCAGATGGGACAATTCCTGCTGTGAGGGAGAGGAATGGCAGAAGGCAGCTGGAGTAGCAGATCTACAGAAGGGTTGTGAACAGACCTTTTATCACTTATTAGTAGATGCAAAGGACTGGGAAGCGTCATGGGAGAGGCCTCCTGTTGCGTATGTAGCTGAAGAGTTGCTTGATGCTCCTGAGGTGAGCTAATAGCTTTATGCTTCTCAGGTTGATGACGCAGCAGATGTGAACCTGCTGCTTCAGTCCCTAACCCACAACTCAGCAACTTGAGAATATGTGTAATTGCTTTCCTGTCAGCTCTGCCACATGGCCTTGAAGCCTGAAGCTTGTTGTATGGCTATGACATCTTTGGTGATTGTTGTTGCTGTTACTCGGTCATGTTCCCACACCGCTGTCTGCATCTGTCATGAGCTTGTCGACATTGACACGCTTCATGCACAGTCCTGTGCTGTGTTGCAGGATCCAGAGACATGGCCTGAAGTGTACGGGTATGATTCTTTTGACCACGTATACTTGTATACGCTATTCCTAGGTCAGGATGCTCGTGGAAATATGCTTCCTGTGCGACAATTGAGAGATAGATATAGTCAACAGCGACAGGATGTGTATCCAAAAGAGGATGTCTCCAATGACGATGATGCTGACAAGTCCTCCCCAGATTGAAGCCTATTGCAAGCACACCTGTCTGGTTTTGGGTGTCTTCACTGGAACAATGTGGATTGCACCAATTGCAAGGACCTTGTACATGTGTAATATACACCACAGCATTACCTGTCTGCTACATGCCTGCTACACGCCTGCCACAGCTTGTGTGCAAGTTCACTCAAGTACAGCAAGCGCTGAGTATCAACCGCTTTGGCTGTAAATACCAATTTGCCACGGACCATAGCACGTGCCAAAATGCCCACATGGGTTGTGCGTTTGGCAGATGACTATTGTGATGGTTACTACAAAAACGCCCATGATTGGTTGCAGGCCTTGGCAGCTTGGCAAAGTCAGCTACAGATCAGCATGGCCCCTTTCACTTGCATGCAAGCGTACACAGCAACGCACGCATCATAGCAACTGTGATAAAGATGGCACATCAAGACCTTTGCTG
>JAABUH010002344.1_pt1 | contig 18327 bp, 16 predicted proteins | sample 5559121 | NCBI WGS metagenome assembly JAABUH01 (sample SAMN10711871, study PRJNA513364) | rock metagenome | isolation source: Antarctica rocks | place: Antarctica: Victoria Land, Battleship Promontory nord | collected 2015-12-28
AAGTACTCACCCGAACAGATCGCTGGCAGACTTCGAGATGACCACCCCGATGACCCGGAGATGTGGGTGTCCACCGAGACCATCTACCAGTCCCTGTACGTCCAGTCCCGTGGTGCGCTGCGCCGTGGCCGCCAAATGCCTGCGCACCGGGCGCGGGCTGCGCCAACCCAACCGTCAGGGCGCTCATCGCAAGAGCCGCGTCCTGCGGGACATGATCAACGTCGCCGAGCGCCCTGCTGAGGCCGATGACCGCGCGGTGCCCGGGCACGGAGGGGGACCTGATCATCGGCAAGGCCAACGCCAGCCATGAGACCCTCCGCGGTCGTGCGTGCTCCGACCTGTCCCGTCGGTGCCGCGGGCGAGTGCGGGACGAGGGCCCAGGTCGCGGCCAGGGCCATGACCACCAGAGGTAGCGGAGCCGCGGACATCACCATCGGCCCGTGCGTTGGGATCACCACTTTGCCGACGGCCGCCGCGATGAGCCCCCCAGCGGGATGGTCGCGAACATGGCCGCGTAGGCGAGCATGCGTCGCCGGTCGCCGACGGCGGCGAAGGCGAGGGTGGAAGTCACGGGGAGCACTCCGCCGAGACCGAGACCGGTGAGCGCGCGCAGCGCCGCCAAGGTCCAGCCGTCCTGAGCTGCCCAGCACGCGGTCCCGCAGACTCCGAACACGGTGACGCAGGTGAGAAGCACGGTGCGCCTGCTGATGCGCGGGCCGCGAGTCGGCTCGCCACGATCGCCCCGACGAACATCCCGACGAACGCGGCGCTGCCCACGTAGGCGGCGTTGGCGCGGGAGAGGTTCCAGCTCGCGTCCTTGACTAGGACCGGGAGGACAGCGCCGTACACGCTCTGGTCGTAGCCCTCGAGCAGCACGACGAGCCCGCACGCGGCCACCACGGCACCCGGGCTCCTCAGCGGCCTGTCCGTCGCAATCATCCGTCTCCTCCTGCACGATGGTGGTGCTGGCAATTGTGGCCGTTTTTCGTTGCGCCAAACGTGCACAGTCGAACGCTAGTTGGTGATATTGATCGCATCGGCATCGTTCTACTCATCGGAACTGCCGGGTTGGACGGCGTCGGTCCGTGATGTTCGACACGGTGTCGCGAGCGGCCTGGGTGAGGCTCGCCGGGGGCTCTCCTGCTACAGCCAGCGGGGAAGTGGTGGGCGACCGGCGGGGACCCCTCGCCCTGGGTGAGGACGGCCGATGGTCCACCCCAGCAGGTCGGCGGCGGTGCCCTCCGCGCGGGCCGCGTCGGGTACGTGCTCACCGATCGCCCAGGTGTGTTCGCGGTCCTGCGGCACGAGGAGGACGTCGGGGCAGCCGTGCCGCGAACCGAGGGCACCGCAGACCTCGCTCAGCAGTGCATCGACCAGGTCGGAGGGGAACGCGTCGAACCAGACCCTGCCGCCCAGGTCGACGGCATGGATCCATGCTTCGCGCACGCGCAGCCACGGGACCTCCGCCGCGGGGATGTCGCGTCCGAGCGCGCTGCGGACCCGCGCTGCCCAGGCCTGCTCCGGCAACGAGCCCACGGCCGCGGACAGCTGCTCGGCGGCCTTCGTCACGGCCGCTCGGATTTCGTCGTCGGGGTGGGCGGCGCTCTCGTCGATCTCGCGTCCTCGCGCCTCGGGGCTCGGGTACATCGGGGTCTCCTGACCGGTCCGGGCCCAGTGCAGGAGGTTGCCCAACGCGCGGGCGTTGCTCGCCAGGTGTGCGGCGACCTGCGCCCTGGTCCACCCGGGCAACAGCGGCGCGGCCGACAGGTCGAGGCCGGCGAGCTGCTCTGCGAGGAACGACTCGCCGTTCTGCATCCAGGTGAGCACCGTGGCGGGGTCGTCCCGCGGGTGTGCACTCACCGTTTTTCGTCCCGGCACACGTTGCGGCACTCCCCGACACCCTCGATGCGCGTGGTGAGCACGGCGCCGTCGTGGAGGTAGCGCGGTGGCGTGCGGGCATGCCCGACCCCGCCCGGTGTCCCCGTGGCGATGATGTCGCCGGGAACCAGGGTGATCATGGTGGACAGGTAGGACACCAGTGTGGCCGGGTCGAAGACGAGGTCGCCGGTGTTCGCGTGCTGCACCGTCTCGCCGTCGACCTGGCAGGTCAGCGCGAACGCGACGTCCGCAGCCTGCGCGTCGTCGGTGACCAGGTAGGGCCCGACCGGGGTGGTGGACTCGAAGTTCTTGCCCTGCAACCACTGCACCGAACGGTATTGCCAGTCGCGCTCGGTCACGTCGTTGACGACGGTGAATCCGGCGATGGCGGTCCGAGCGGTCTCGACGTCGGCGTGGCGGACCGCGGCGCCCACCACCACCCCGAGCTCGGCCTCCCAGTCGACGGCGGCGGACGCCTCGGGCAGGACGACGTCGTCGAATGCGCCGACCATGGCCCGGGGGTACTTGGCGAACAGGGTGGGGTGCTCGGGGAGCTCGCGCCCCATCTCCAGAATGTGGGTCCGGTAGTTCAAGCCGACGCACAGGATCTTCTCCGGCGTCGGCACCACGGGCGCGAAGTCCAGGTCGGCCGTGGGGTGGCTCCTACCGTCCACAGCGGCGGCTCGCTCCCGCCAGTCGGGGTGAGCGAGGAGCGCGCCCAGGTCGGGGCTCCCGAGCTCGACGGCGGTGTCCCCCTCCACGCGGACAGCTGCGGTGGAGCCGCGGAAACGGACGGTGGCCAACTTCATCAGGAACCCCCTCGTCGGGTCCGGTCCAGGCCGAACGCCTCGTAGACCGGCTCGTCTCCGAACCGGAAGACGTCGAGCTCGGTGTCCGCCTGCACCCGCACCGGTGCCCAGGAGGGCACTGCGACCAGGTCACCGTGGCCCACCTCGAAGGTGTCGTCGCCGATGTCGACGACACCGGTTCCCGAGAACACCTGCCACACCGAGGAGCCGACGCAGCGCACGGTGGTGGTGCGAGTTCCCGCGGCGTAGCGGTGCATCTCGGTGCGGATGGTTCGCAGGGCGTCGCCGCCGGTGGTCGGGTTGGTGAACCGGATCGCCGCGTGTCCCGGTTCGACGGTCTCCGCGTGCCCATCGGCCTCCAGCTCCAGCTGGGCGCGCAGCGCCGCGTCGGTGTGCTTCCGCCGGTAGGCCATCAGTGGTGATACCGGCTGGTCCGGGGCGCTGACGGGGCGCAGTCCCGGGTGTGCCCAGAGCCGCTCGCCGCGGGACGTGGCGGGGGTAGCCCGGGTGCCGAGCCCGTCCGGGCCGAACTCGAAGAACCCGGCGTCGAGCTGGCTTACCAGCGGGATGTCGAGGCCGTCGATCCAGGCCATCGGGTGGTCGGTGGTGTTGTGGTGCTCGTGGAAGTGCCAGCTCGGGGTGAGCAGCAGGTCGCCGCGACCCATGGCGACGGCGTCGCCCTCGACGTTGGTCCACACCCCCTCGCCCTCCACGACGAAGCGGAAGGCGGTCTGTGTGTGGCGGTGGGCCGGTGCGGTCTCCTTGGGCCCGAGGTACTGGATCGCCGCCCACAGCGTCGGGGTGGCGTAGGGGTTGCCGGGCAGCCCGGGGTTGGCCAGTGCGATCGCACGGCGCTCGCCGCCTCGACCCACCGGGACCAGCTCTCCCGCGCGCTCGGCCAGCGGGTAGAGAGTCGACCAGCGCCACAGCGCCGGTACGGCGTGGGGGTGGGGCATGTCGGTCATGAGGTCGTCGCGCTGGGTCCAGAGCGGCATCATGTCCGCCGCGGCGAACGCGGCGTAAAGCTCCTCCAGCTCGGTGTCGGTGCTAGTGGTCACCAGTTGCTCCCGGGGTCTCGGGGCCCCCGGCGGGGGCACTGGACCACAGTGTCGCGCGCCAAACCCCAGCCGAGAACAATTCACGACTATCATTCTGCTATGGAGAATCCGCCTCCCTACGCTATCGAGTCGGTGGACAACGCCCTGCAGCTGCTGCTCCTGCTGCGCCGCGACGGCGCGCTGCGGGTGAGCACGGCGGCCGAGGAGCTCGGCGTCGCCCGGTCGACGGCGCACCGGCTGCTGGCCATGCTCAAGTACCGGGGCTTCGTGGTGCAGGACACGCAGCGGATGTACCGGCCGGGCGCGGCCTTCCGGGAGCTGAGCGCGGGCAGCCCGGTCGTGGCCCTTCCCGCTCTCGCGCGCCCGCACCTCGAGTGGCTGGCCCAGCAGGTCGGGGAGACGGTCAACCTGGTCACCCGGACCGGGACGGACACCCGCTTCGTCGAGAGCGTGGAGGGCACCGAGGTCCTCCGGGTCGGCAGCCGCGTGGGAGTGGTGCTCCCGGCGCACCGCACCTCGGGCGGGAAGGTCCTGCTCGCTGACCTCAGCCGCGGCGAGCTCGAGGCGGTCTACCCGCAGCACCCCGCCGGCTCGGCGGAGCTCACCCGGCTGCGGCGGTCACTGTCGGTGGTGCGGCGACGGGGGTACGGCACCAACTACGAGGAGACCGAGCCGGGCGTCATCGCGCTCGGCGTCGCGGTTCGCGATGCTGAAGCCGTGGCCGTTGCGGCATTGACTATCTCGGCGCCCAAGCTGCGCTACCCCAGAGGCGCTATCGTTGACCTGCTGCCGCGGGCCCGGGCGGCCGCGGAACGCATCCGCCGCGAGCTCATCGGGGGCTGATAGCCGGTTGTGTGGGACGAGTTCCGCAGACCAGAACACCGTGGACAGCCCAGGGTGCGGGGGGCACATTCAGCACCATGACCCAGACCACGAGCGGGCAGTCGACGTCCGAGACCGCAGCATCCCCCGGTGGCGGACTTGCCGGCGACGCGTCGCCTGTCCGTCGGACCGACGTGCTGGTCGTCGGAGGCGGCATCGGTGGGCTGGCCGCAGCCCGAGGACTGCGGGCGTCCGGGATGTCGGTGACGCTGCTGGAGCAGGCGCCAGAGTTCGGTGAGGTCGGGGCCGGACTCCAGCTGGGCCCCAACGCAACCCGCCTGCTGCGAAACTGGGGTCTGCTCGAGCGGGTGATCGCCGTCGGGGTGGAGCCGGCCAACCTGGTGTTCCGCGACGCGGTGTCCGGCGAGGAGCTCACCCGCCAGGACCTACGGGGGGACTTCATGCGCCGCTACGGCGCCCCCTACGTCGTGGCGCACCGCAGTGACCTGCACGCCATCATGTGCGCCGCCGCCGCCGAGGTCGGCGTCGAGCTCGTCACCAGCGCCAAGGTCAGCGACGTGACCGCCACGCCGTCGGGCGCCCGGGTCGTGATCGCCGACGGCACCGCCTTCGAGGCCGACCTGGTCCTCGGGGCCGACGGGCTCACCTCGACCCTGCGTCCGGCGGTCTCGAAGGACGCCCCCGTCTCCTCGGGCTACGTGGCCTACCGCGGCACGTTCCCGATGGCCGACGTCGAGATGGCCGGCGACCTGCACGACGTCGTGGCCTGGCTCGGTCCGCACTGCCACTTCGTGCAGTACCCGCTGCGCCAGGGCGAGATGCTTAACCAGGTCGCGGTCTTCCGCTCACCGGGGTTCCTGCGCGGGGAGAGCGACTGGGGCGGCCCCCACGAGCTCGACGAGGCCTACGCCGGCTGCCATCCCGCGGTCCAGCGGATGCTGGGCTACCTGTGGCACGACCGCCGCTGGCCGATGTACGACCGTGAGCCGCTCGAGTCCTGGTCCCACGGCCGGGTCCTGCTCACCGGCGACGCCGCCCACCCGATGCTGCAGTACCTCGCGCAGGGGGCGTGCCAGGCACTCGAGGACGCCGACGCGCTCGCTCGCGCCGCGCACACGCACGTTCTCGGTGGGCAGGACTACGACCCGACCGGCTGGGACACCGCGGCCGCGGCCTTCGTCGCCGAGCGGGCGCCGCGAACGGCGCAGGTCCAGCGCCTCGCCCGGCTGTGGGGCGACTCGTGGCACCTCGACGGTGTCGCGCGCCTGGTGCGCAACGAGCTATTCCGCCGGCGTGACCCGGACGACTACCGCTACACCGACTGGATCTACGCCGACGGCTCGCCGTGACCTCTCCACTCCCGCTGCGCATTCCTGCCCCCTACCCGAAGGAGCTCGATCCGCGATGACCCCGACCGACGACCCCGAGCTGACCGACGCTGCCCGTGCCGCTGTGGACCGGCCGTGGCGTCTCCTCGTCGGTGGTGAGCTGCGCGAGGCCGAGGGTGGGGCCACCTTCGACGACATCAGCCCTATCACCCAGACCGTCATCGCCGCCGTCCCCGACGCCTCACCCGCGGACGTGGATGCTGCCGTCGCCGGCGCGACGGCCGCGCGGGCGCAGTGGCGCGCCACCTCGGCCACCGAGCGCGCCGCGCTGGTCCACGCCTTCGCCGACCTGGTCGAGGAGCACCGCGAGGAGCTCGCCCTGCTCGACGCCGTGGACGCCGGCTCGCCGATCAACAACGCCCGCCTCGACGTCGACATCGCCCTGCAGCAGATGCGGCTGTTCGCCGGGCTCGCCCTGGAGATGAAGGGGGAGACGGTGCCCGCGAGCAACAACCTGCACCTCACCGTGCGCGAGCCCGTGGGCGTCGTGGCCAAGATCTTCCCGTACAACCACCCGCTGATGTTCGCGTGCCGCCTCGCCGCGCCGCTGGTCGCCGGCAACCCCACCGTGCTCAAGCCGCCGGAGTCCGCGCCGCTGTCCCCGTTGCGGCTCGGCGAGTTAGCGGCGCAGGTCTTTCCGCCCGGTGTGGTGAACGTGGTCGTCGGCGACGGCCCCGCGGTGCCCGACCGGCTGGTGCGCCACCCCGCGGTGCGCCGCATCGGGTTCATCGGCTCCGAACCCACCGGCAGGGTTATCCAGCGCTCGGCCGCGGAGGTCGGCGTCAAGCAGGTCAGCCTCGAGCTCGGTGGCAAGAACGCGATGATCGTGTTCGCCGACGCGGATCTCGCCGCCGCCGCGGCGGGCGCGGTGCTCGGCATGAACTTCACCTGGTCGGGCCAGTCGTGCGGCTCGAACTCGCGGCTGCTGGTGCACCGCAGCATCCACGACGACCTCGTCGCCAGGGTGGTCGCCCTGGTCGAGGCCCGCCACATCGACAACCCGCTCTCCGAGACGTCCGAGCAGGGCACGATGATCAACCGGGCGCAGTACGACAAGAGCCTGCGCTACATCGACATCGCCACCGAGCAGGGCGCCAAGGTCGCCACCGGTGGCGGACCGGCGACCGGCGAGCACTTGGGCCGCGGGCTCTACGTGGCCCCGACCGTGCTCACCGGCGTCTCGCCCAGCGACCGCATCGCCCAGGAAGAGGTCTTCGGGCCGGTGCTGTCGGTGATCGCCTTCGACGACGAGGCGGAGGCGATCGAGATCGCCAACGGCGTCTCACTCGGGCTGACCGGCAGCGTGTGGACCAACGACCTCAACCGCGCGCTGCGCATCGTGTCCGCGATGGAAGCGGGCTACACGTGGGTCAACGGTTCGTCTCTGCACTTTCCCAACCTGCCCTACGGCGGCGTCAAGGGCTCCGGTGTCGGCGCCCGCGAGGAGTGTCTGGAGGAGCTGCTCGGCTACACCGAGACCAAGGCGATCACCATCATGCGTTGAGCCACTGTCATGCGTTGAACACCCAGCGTTTCGTTCCAACGGAGGAACACATGAGCTACGTCATCGGGATCGACACCGGGGGCACCTTCACCGACGCCTTCGTGGCCGACGAGTCGGGTCGACTCGCCGCCGCGAAGACACCGTCCACCCCACCCAACTTCGCCGAGGGTTTCCTCAACGGCATCGACGAGCTGGCCACCGAGCTCGACATCAGCACCGCGGAGCTGCTGGCCGACACCAGCTACATCGTGCACGGCACTACGTCGACGCTCAACGCCATCGTCACCGGTGACGTGGCGCGCGTGGGCTTCCTGACCACCACCGGTCATGCGGACTCCATCTCGATCATGAACCTGGAGGGCCGGTACGCCGGGCTGGGCAGCGACGCGGTGCAGCACATGGCGCGTACCCGCAAGCCCGCGCCACTAGTCCCGCGTGAGCGCATCGTCGAGATCGACGAGCGCATCGACCACAAGGGACACGAGGTGGTCGCGCTCAACGAGGAGCAGGTCCGCGCCGCGGTCGGCCGGCTCGTCGCCGACGATGTCGAGGCGATCGCGGTCTCCTACCTGTGGTCGTTCCGCAACGACGCCCACGAGCAGCGGACCCGCGAGCTCATCGCCGAGGAGGCCCCCGATCTGTTCGTCGCGCTCTCCAGCGAGGTCAGCCCCCGCATCCGGGAGTACTCCCGCAGCGTCACCACCATCATGAACACCCAAGTGGGCCCGCGGCTGGCCGCCTACATCGAGCCGCTCGAGCGCGAGCTCGCGCGACGCGGACTGCGTGGTCAGCTGCTGATCATGCAGGGCTCCGGGGGGTGCGTCAGTTCCGGGGACGCACCCCGCCACGCCGTGACCACCATCGGCTCGGTGCTCACCGGCGGCGTCGTCGGCTGCACCCGGCTCGCCGCCGAGCTCGACACCCACAGCATCATCTCCACCGACATGGGCGGCACCACGTTCCTCGTCGGGCTCGTGGTCGACGGCGCACCAGTCACCACCAGCTCGACCATCCTCAACCAGTTCACCGTCTCCACCCCGATGGTCGACGTGCACACCATCGGCTCTGGTGGTGGTGCCATTGCCTGGGTGGACGCCGGCGGCAACCTGCGGGTCGGGCCGCGCAGCGCCGGCGCGGTGCCCGGCCCGGCCTGCTACGGCGACGACGGCGAGGAACCCACCGTCACAGACGCCGACCTCGTGCTGGGGATCATCAACCCTGACAACTTCCTCGCCGGGCGTAAGAAGCTCTCCGTGGACCTCGCCCGCAAGGCGATCGAGACCCGCGTCGCTGGCAGGCTCGGCATGAGCGTCGATGACGCGGCCGCCGCGATCTATGCGATCCAAAACGCGCAGACGGCCGACCTGGTGCGCAAGGTGGTCGTCAACTCGGGGCACGACCCGCGCGACTTCTCCCTCTACGCGTTCGGCGGCGCGGGTCCGATGCACTGCGCGAGCTATTCGGCCGACCTTGGGGTGCGCGAGGTCGTGGTGCCGATCGGCTCCACCTCGGCGGTGTTCTCCGCGTACGGGCTCGCGGTCTCCGACATCGTGCTCACCGCCGAACGGTCGCAACCGGCCACCATGCCCGCCGACACCGAGTCGTTCAACGCGGTGTTCGTGGGCCTGGAAGAGGAGCTGCAAGGCCGACTGGACGAGCAGGGGCTGACCTTCGCCTCGGTGGCCTACGAGCGCGAGGCTGACATCAGGTTCACCATGCAGCTCGCTGAGGTGGCCACACCGGTGCCGGGCGGGGTGCTCAGCGGTGAGGACATCGCCCAGGTGGGCAAGGAGTTCGAGCGCATCTACGACTCCCTCTACGGCGAGGGTTCCGGCTTCCCTGACGCCGGTGTGCAGATCATCACCTACCGGGTGCGGGCCATCGGGACCATGCCGATCCAGCCGAAGCTGCCCGAGCACCCCGTCGTCGGTGGGGAGCCGGAGAGCAGCGGTACCCGCGACGTCTTCCTTGACGTCCGGCGGGGCCGGGAACCGGCGACGATCTACGACTACCAAGCGCTCGGGGCAGACCATGTCATCCGCGGGCCCGCGGTGATCGAGGCGCCGACGACGACGGTGGCGGTACCTCCCGGCGTGACCGCGCGGGTGGACAGGCTCGGCAACCTGGTGATGACGACGTCGAAGGAGCGTGCCTGATGCCTATCGTCCCCGTGGCCGGCTCGGAGAAGTTCGCCCAGAACGCCGAGCCGCTCGACCTCGACGCGATCACCGGACTACCTGCGCTGCACCAGGTCTCCGACGATGTCGTCTCCTCCCTCGATCCGCTCACCTACGAGGTGGTCCGGCACCGCTTGGTGTCGATCACCGACGAGATGGGCGACGCCATCAAGCAGATGTCGGGCTCGGTCGTTGTCACCGACTGCAACGACTTCGGTGCCGGAATCCTCGACGAGGTCGGTGAGACCGTCCAGGTCGGCCTCTACAACATGCAGCTCGCGTCGTCGCTGGACATGGCGGCCCGCTGGACGCTGGCCCACCGGTCGGCGAATCCGGGAATCAACCCCGGTGACCAGTTTCTGCTCAACGACCCGTGGATCGGGGGCGGGTTGCACCAGAACGACGTGACGGTGCTGGCGCCGCTGTTCTACGACGGCGAGCTGTTCGGCTGGACCGCCGCGGTGGCGCACCAGGTCGACCTCGGCGGGGTGTCCCCGGGCAGCTGGTCGGTCGACGGGCACGACGTGTTCGCCGAGTCCATCCCCATCCCGCCGATGAAGATCGTCGAGGGCGGAATGATGCGCGAGGACCTGGAGGACGTCTACCTGCGCCGCTCACGTGTTCCGCGGCTCATCGCGCTGGACCTGCGCGCGAAGATCGGGTCGAACAACGTCGCCCACGCCCGGTTGACGGCGCTGATCGACAAGTACGGCGCGGACACCGTCAAGGCGGTGATGAAGCGGATGATGAACGACGCCGAGACACAGCTGCGGGCCAAGCTGCGCCGGCTGCCCGACGGCGACTGGTCGGCGGTGGCGCACCAGGACGGCGCCCGGGTCGGGGACCAGGACATCTACAAGATCGTCGTCACCATGCGCAAGCGCGGCGACTCCCTCGAGTTCGACTTCACCGGCACCGACCCGCAGGTCGACGGCATCATCAACTGCACGCTCGCCGGTATCCGGGGCGGGATCATGCCGATCCTGCTGACCATGCTCTGCGCCGACATCCCCTGGGCACCGGGCGGGATCTGGCGACCGATCTCGATCGTTTCCGAGCCGGGCACCATGAACAACTGCACCTTCCCCGCCGGCATCGGCAAGGCGTCGGTGAACTCCGCCTGGTCGACGCAGAACGCGGTGTCGGAGACCGTTGCCCAGCTGCTGGGAACCCATCCCGAGCTCGCCAAGTCCGCGATGAGCGTGTGCAGCGGCACCTTCGACCTATGCCTGCTCGCCGGCGTCGACCAGCGCGGTGGCGGCTTCGTCACCATGCTGTGCGACTCCATGGCCGGTGGCCTCGGCGCCAAGGTGGACAGCGACGGCGTCGACACCGGCGGGGAGAACTGCATCCCGATGGGACGGCTCGCCGACGTCGAGATCAACGAGTTCTCCTTCCCCATGCTCTACCTCTGGCGCCGGGAGGAGCTGGACTCCGGTGGGCCGGGGCGCTGGCGCGGCGGCGTCGGCGCTTCGAGCTGTTTCATCCCGTACGACTCGCCGGTGCACGGGGTTCACCTGGTGGTCTCGGCGACCGGGAAGACCGTCCCGCAGGCCCCGGGACTCGCCGGCGGCTACCCGGCGGCGACCCAGTGGGACGTCCTGGTGCGCGACACGACCGTGCGGGACCAGCTGGCCGGCGGGGTCATCCCGCGCGACCTCGGGGACCTGGGCGGGACAGCACAGGAGCTGCCGACGCACCTGGAGACCGACCTCAGCGAGGCCGACGTCTACTTCACCCACTGGCAGGGCGGCGGCGGCATGGGTGACCCGCTGCTCCGCGAGCCCGAGCTGGTCGCGTTGGACGTGCGGATGAAGAAGGTGTCGGTCGGTGGTGCGGAGAACGTCTACGGGGTCAAGCTCACCGGCGGCGGAGACGCCGACCTCGACGCCACCGCGCGGCACCGGACGGCACTGCGCCGCACCCGGGCCGGCCTCGACGCCGAACCTCTCAGCACGAACGGAGCACCCCAGTGAGCACCATGACCATCGACGCCAACCTCGTCGCCGACGACGCCGGAACGGTCAGCTGCCGGCACTGCGAGACGGCGCTGGGCACCGTCCGCGGCAACCCGCTGGAACACGCGCGCGTCCACGAGCGACCATCCACCGAAGCCGGCCCAGGGGTGCACGTCGATCCCCGCACCTTCACCGACCGTGCGATCGTGGTACGCCAGGCCTTCTGCCCACAGTGCCTGACCTTGCTCACCACCGAGATCGTGCCCGCCGACGAGCCCAGCTTCCGCACGTGGAGCCTGTTGTGACCGGGGACGCGCTGGCCAAGAAGGTCGTCGTGGTCACCGGAGCCGCGCAGGGCATCGGCGCAGGATACGGCCGGCGGCTGGTGGCGGCGGGTGCGACCGTGATCTTCGCCGACCGCAACGCCGACGGTGTCGCCGCCGCGACCACCGACGTGCCCGGCCCCGGGGAGGCGGTGCCCTTTGTGCTCGACGTCGCCACCCGGGACGGGTGCGCATCGATGGCGGAGTTCGCCACCGAGCGCTACGGCCGGGTCGACGGCCTGATCAACAACGCGGCGATCTTCTCGACCATCACGATGAAGCCGTTCTGGGAGATCACCGAGGCCGAGTGGGACACCCTGATGGCGGTCAACCTCAAGGGGCCGTGGCTGTTGATCAGCGCGCTGCTGCCCCTGCTGCGGGCCGCCGAGCGCGCCAGCATCGTCAACATCGGATCCGACGCCGTCCAGATGGGACGGCCCGGGTACCTGCACTACATCGCCAGCAAGGGTGGGGTGCACGGCATGACGTTCTCGATGGCCCGCGAGCTGGGGGAGTTCGGCATCCGGGTGAACACCCTGTCCCCGGGGCCGGTGTACACCGAGATCGACCGGGGCACGGTGAGCCCGGAGCAGAAGCAGGCCATGCTCGCCTCCCAGGCGCTGCACCGGGCCGCGGGACCCGACGACATGACCGCGCTCGCCGAGTTCCTGCTCTCCGACGAGAGCAGCTACATCACCGGGCAAACCTACTCCGTCAACGGCGGGCTCGTGCACCGCTGAGCGGCTCGTCCACCGTGCTCCGCACTCGAGAGAAAGGTGTGTGAACGATGTCTGCCGAGCTCCGACAGCTCGTCACCGAGTCCTCCTGCATCCTGGGGTCGGTCGACCACGGGGATCTCATCTGGGGCCACGCCTCGGCCCGCGACGAGCAGGGTCGCGGGGCGTGGCTCAAAGGCAGCGGCTGGGGCTTGGAGGAGATCAAACCTGAGCGGGTGCAGCTGGTCTCCCCCGACGGTGAAGTGCTCGACGGGGAGGGCCCACGCCACAGCGAGTACCCCATCCACACCGAGATCATGGCGGCACGGCCGGACGTCGGTGGCGTGGTCCACACCCACTCCCCGCACGCGGTGGCCCTGGCCGCGAGCGGGCAGCAGCTGCGCCCGGTCAGCCACGCCGCCAACATGTTCGGCCCGCGCGGGGTGCCTCGCTTCACCGACACCGCGGACCTCGTGCTCACCCGCGAGCTCGGTGCTGCGCTCGCCGCCGCGCTCGGGCAGGCGCAGGCGGTGTTCCTGGTCAACCACGGCATCGTCACCGTGGGCCCGACGCTGCAGGTGGCCACCGTCGCGGCGGTGATCCTGGAGCGTGCCGCGCAGCAGCAGCTGTTGACCTGTGGCTACGGCGGGTGGCCCACGTGGTCCGATGCCGAAGAATCCGCGGCGAAGAAGGAGCACATCTACAACACAGCCGCGCTCGAGCAGGTGTGGCAGTACCTGCTCCGCCGCGTGCCCGGCTGATCCGTGAGGTCCCCCCAGCACCGTGGAGGCATCAGCTTCGACGTCGCGGTCGCCACTTACCACGTACAGCACGGCGGCGCAGGACAGACGGGAGCGAACAGGTGAACGCAGGATCGAACGAATCGGTCGAGGCATTCTGGGAGCAGCACTACGCCGCCTCGGTCCCCGGAACCGGCGGGCCGAACCCGGTCCCGGTCGACATGGTCGAATCGCTGCCCCCTGGTCAGGCTCTAGATCTGGGCGGCGGCGGAGACGCCCTGTAACTCGCCGAATGAGGGCGGCCGGATCACCGACCTGCTAGGGCGTAAGCGAAGCTTCTGATCGGCCCGGTCGGCTTCGCGGCTGCCTCCGCGGTGGACGGCCTCGCGCCCGTTACCGGGGTGCAGTTCGCGCCCGCGCGCTGCAAGGCGTCTTCGCCGCGCTGCTGACGCCGGCTGCGCTGTCGCTGGTGAGCATCACCTTCATCGAATAAGGCGAGCGGGCCAAGGCCTTCGCCGTCCACAACCACACGCGCGACACCCGCACCAGTGCCATGAGCGCTGGCCACAAAGGATGCTCCCCCCGCGCACACGGACGAGGGGAGGTACAGAGAAGGCGCGGCGAGGAAACCGACACCGGCTACGACTTCACCCACGCCCGGCAACTCGACCCCGACGACCTTGCCGCCATGCGCACCCGCGGACGGCCCACCCCCGACACCACCGAGGGACAGTCCCGCGCCGTCTCCGTCCGCTGAACCCCGAACTCCTCCGAACTGCACACCGCAGCCGCAGCCCGCCACATCCCGATCTCCGCCCTCATCCGCGAAGCCACCGCCCAATGGCTCCACCACTTCTCCAGCTGAGCCATGATGCGCGACGATAAGTGGTGCACGACAGTGCTGAACTCAGCCTCGACTCATCCATCCGATACATGGTGACGGGTGCGTCATGCTCCTCGCTGTAACCATCGACTCCCTCAGCCGGCGCAGCCGCGTGGCACACGGCCGCGCCTGACTTCTGTGCCGCAGGGCGCCCTCGCGACGCAACGGGCGTCGTAGCGTGCCGGTGTGACCGGGATCGCCGAACTCGCCGCTCGTGCCCGCGGCTCATGGCGCCCGACCGGCGGGCGATCCTTGGGTACCCGCAGGTGCCGCAGTGCAGGGCGGCGGCGGCCGCCACGTCGGGCCCGTGCGCACCGTCGTGCCAGCGCTGGGCGGCGTCCAGCCTGCCCTCGCGGCTCATCACCTGGCGGCGGCCGAGCCCGATCTCCAACGCGACCTCCTCCACCGCCGGGTCATCGCTGGCCACCAACGCCGGACCCCAGGTCATGGCCACTCCGAGAAACACCGCCGTCAGCCTCGTGCGCCTGAGTGGCCAGACCAGCATCGCCGCGCTCTACGACATCGCAGCCGCAACCCACACCGCCCGATCACACTCCTGCTGACATGCTGAACTACGACTTTGCCGAGGCCCTGCCTGCGAAGTGCCTTCTTGTAGGACCATTTTAACTCTCGACAAGTCCAAGTATCCCTTACAAGACAGGCCCTTTCGCGCTTTCCCCAGCCGTGTCGACCAGATGCCATGAACAATCCAGGCTAACAACCCGCATCAAGCAAGAGATCTGAAGCCTTCTCTCCGATCATCACCGCTGCCGCGTTTGTGTTACCAGACGTAATGTCGGGAAATACACTCGCATCGACAACACGCAGACCATCAATACCATGAACCCGCAATTGGGCGTCAACCACTGCAAGATTATCGCTTCCCATCTTGCAAGTGCCGACGGGATGATATTCAGAATCCATCGTACGTCGCAAGGCATCTTCGAGGCCGACCGCGTCGCGGATATCGATTCCGGGTGATATCTCTTCACCCCGGATATCTGCAAATGATGCCGTCATCGCCAGCTCGCGTGCCACGGAGACACCGCGAAGAACCGTCGCGCGATCCTCTGCTTCCATCAGGTAATTGAAGCACACCCGCGCGTTGTCGCGAGGGTCGGCCGACCCGAGGCGCACTACTCCACGCGAGCGTGGTCGCGTCGCGCAGACGATTATCTCCCAGCCCGGCCCGCGGTCGAGCAGAGCCGGGTTTACTAAGGTAGTTGCGAAGTGAAACTGGACGTCGGCGCCATCTGGGTCAGATGAAGTGTTAATGAAGCCCGCAGTCTCCAGGATGTTGCTTGTTGGTTTGACATCCAGGGGTGCGGGGTTCGCGTAAGCAACGTCCATTCGCGGGTGATCCTGCAGATTGGCTCCAACGCCAGGATGATTCAGAACGACTGGGATACCGAACTTGCGCAGGTGATCCGCCGGTCCGATCCCCGACAGCATCAGAAGCTTTGGGCTTTCGAATGTCCCGGCGGAGAGGACGAGTTCCCGCCGTATACCTATCTCAGTCTCCGCTCCGTCCTGAAGATACTTCAACCCAGTGACGCGGTTATTGGTTAAAAGTATTTGTGTGGCGCGTGCATTTGTGGCAATCGTAAGGTTTTGTTGGTTCACGACAGGCCGCAGATAAGCCTCAGCGCTCGATACTCTTCGTCCCGCTTCGATGTTTACTTGAAACCTGCCGAACCCATCCTGCTCCGCCCCATTGAAATCCGGATTTGCAGCGTATCCGAGCTCACTTGCCGCGTCCAAGAACGTTCGTGCCCGCGGGTCAAGGTCCGGGTTATCGCAGACGGCGAGCGGCCCATCTGCTCCGTGGTAATGGTCGGCCCCTCTGCCGTTCCGTTCGGCTTTGCGAAAATAGGGTAAGACACTCTCGTAACCCCATCCAGCGTTACCCGCCGCTTCCCAGCGGTCGAAGTCCTGGCGGTTTCCCCTAATATAGATCATACCATTGATGCTGCTCGAGCCACCTAAAACTTTTCCCCGCGGGTGATAAATAGATCGGTCGCCGAGGGCGGGCTCCGGCTCGGTCATGTACGCCCAGTCGACCTCGGTGCCAAATAGGGATGGCAGTGCGGCAGGAACGAAGATTGCTGGCTGAATATCCTCACCACCCGCCTCGAGAAGAAGAACCTTGAGCGAGGGATTGGTCATAATCAGCCTATGCGCAACGACCGAGCCCGCTGAGCCGGCTCCGACGATTGCATAATCGTACTCTGACATCGAAATCTCCTTAGATCCTTAGATCAGGACCTCCAAGGGCGAGCCCCCTGGAGGGGGTAGCGCGTCCGCGTAGTTGCCTGCGGACGTTCGAGCAAATTGTCCCTTCTTCGGGGTGGTCGTGATTGACATGAAGGTGGAGATGCTTGGCTGATTGACTCGATCAGCGAACGGTTTGCTATCAGGACCCAAGTCCGCCACGACGACGCGAGGTGCGCGGCGGCGGGGCAGATGTTCGCGCCGCCGTCGGTTTCGGCGACCACCACATCAGCGACAACCCGGGAGTCACCCGGCATGCTCATCAGCAGGTGCTCGCCGGAGACGGCAGCTTCATCCCGGCCACCCGACCCGATCCGTCAGCGGCGAAGGCATCGGCATGGCGTCGGCATGGCGTCGCCGACGTCATTCCCGAGCACGTAAGCCATGGAGCCTCCTGCGCTGCCTCTGCGGGCACGTGTTCCACGTCACTAGTGCGCGCGACCCACTGAAGCATGTTTCATCTCCGCTGTCCAGTGTGGCTCTCTGTCCAACAGAGAGGCCGACAACCCACCGGAGTTCGTTATTCCGGGGGAGTTCGGTGGAATCAGCGCAGTGCGTACAGCTCGTAGACCAGGCTTGTCCCGGTGCGCCGGCCCTTGCCGACCGCCTGGATGACGTTGAGCCACGTGTATCTGTCGTCGTCGGTCTCGAAGGTCGGCGTCGTGTAGATGATGCCGCCCTCGGCCGGGGGCTTGTCGGCCTTGCCGCGGTAGGTCATCGCGATGATGGCGCCGTCATCGGTGCGCAGCAGGATGCGGGCGTCGACGCTGACCGACGAGTCGTGGTGGATACGGACCCAGTCGCTGGCGCTCAGTCCGAGTTGCGAGGCGCGCACCCGCTCACCCTCCCAGCGGCACGATCCCGCCTCGCCCACTAACCGGCCGCCCTCGGGCGTGCCCGCGAGAAATGTTTGCCGAGAAATCGTGATGCTCAACGTCCCGAGCGGTTCCAACTCCATGCCCACCGTGCCTCCTCGCGCGTTGTCGACTGTGTCGCGAAATTGCGCCCACCGGCTCATCTAACACGTCTATCGACAGAAGTGCGTTCTGTACAGTAGAATAGGCCCCATCACAAGCCCCGGAGGTGTCGTGGATGCCGATTTCCGTGTCGGTCGCCAGCCGTAGTGGGCTGTCCGCACGGGCGATCGGCAAGTTGGCGCTGGCGGCTGAGCGACGCGCGATGGACGCCTTCTTCGTCGCCGAGTCGGCCGCTGATTCCCTGGTGCTGTGCCAGGCGGCGCTGGCCGCGACGACATCGATTACGGTCGGTACCGCGGTGGCCAATGCGCGGCTGCGCCACCCGGGCGCAGCGGCCATGGCGACCGCGGCCCTCGACGAATGGTCCGGGGGGAGGTTCCGCATCGGCCTGGGCGTTTCCAACTCGAACTTCAACGAACGCGTGCTCGGCATGGACCCCGTCCGGCCGTTGCCGTTCATCCGAGACTATGTCGCCACGATGCGCCGTGTACTGGGGGAGGCCGTTCCGGGTGCGTCGCCACCGTTGGTCCTCGACCGACCACCAGTACGCTCGCACACTCCGATCGTGCTGGCTGCACTTCTGCCACGCATGCTGCAACTCGCGGGGGAAATCGCCGACGGCGTGGTGCTGTCGCTGACCACGCCGGCCAGCTTGCCTGCCGCACTTGAGGAGATCACCGTCGGCCTCGCCCGCGCCGGCAGAGAGCGTGCGGACATCACCGTGGCCTGCGTGCTCCCCTGCTGCTTCGACGGCGACGATGCCGCTCGCCGCGCCGGCTGCGGGGTCGTCACCGGGTACGCG
>JAABUH010002345.1_pt1 | contig 18323 bp, 20 predicted proteins | sample 5559121 | NCBI WGS metagenome assembly JAABUH01 (sample SAMN10711871, study PRJNA513364) | rock metagenome | isolation source: Antarctica rocks | place: Antarctica: Victoria Land, Battleship Promontory nord | collected 2015-12-28
ATTGATTAATGAAAAAATATAAAGCAGCGACTTTGATCAGATTACATGTAACTTAACATACATACAGCGTCTAGACAATGTCATAGTCATAGACTGCATGCACTTAATGGAAAAAGAAAAAAAAACTATATTCTTTTCTGCAGACATTTTTCAAAAAGAGAATGTATTTGTTCTGACGTGTCGTTGACAAGTCTGCGCATTATTTTATTTATGTATTCTGTATGTTTTAAAGTCTTGTTGAACGTTGTCTTGTAGATAACTCTTTTAATTTCATGATGCATCAGCAAAGCATCATTCTCAATTGAGAGCAAATACTTGAAGTCTTTTGTGTTCAGCATAAGAATCTCTGAAGATGATGAAAAGTGAGTCTGAAACATCATCTTCATCTTATTTTGCATTGTTGTAGCAATGTCGAAGCACTTTGACTTGATCAGAGAGAAAATTGTTGCTTGAGTCAATGTGTCTGCAATTGCATTTCTTGCTTATTTCGCAGTTTTGAACAGTTCTCTCGAGAATTGTTCAACATTCTGCATGATCTTTTAATATTCACTGCATTTTTGTTTTCTGATGATTTTGCTCTTCTTGTCACATGCTTAAATGTACTTTGTTCAATCATTGATGATTTGACAGCTTTTTCTCATTCATTGCATGATCTTTGTACACTTCTTCATTCATTCTGCTTTGATCATTTTGTATGATCTCGCTCAGAAAGTAAAATTCTCGATGATTTTCTTCAATGCATTCAGCAGTTGCTTAGTGTACTCATTTATGCATTAACGTCTCATCTTATGATTCAACAATGATTTCAACATTTGTTCTTTTAAAGTATTAATGAACTTCTCTTTATTTATTGTCTTTCAGTTGCAACATGATTTTCGCGCTGACTTTTTGCAAACTTTGAAATTTATAATTGTCTGTATTAACAAATGATTTGAAAAGTTTTTCATTTTTTTGTTAATTTTGCATTGTATTAATTGATTTATAATGTCATCTGTCGTGAAGATCAAATTTATTGTCATTTGAAATTTCTGATAATTTCTTGTGATCATGTCTTAAGATAACATCAGCAATGCATTGATATTTGTGATTATTTTAATTAAATCATTTGACAATAAATGCTGTCTTGAGTAGAATAATTTTTCTCATGTGAGATGATGCAGATTGAAGTCTTTTACAAGAATGCATTCTTTCAACATGTGTAACATCTTTTCAATGTTTGAAAAACTTTCTTTTTCATGAATAACTTCATGATTTCTGAGTGACAAATTGTATGCTTCATGAATATGTATAACTTTCTGAGTTTTCTGTATGTCATTTGTTAATGTCTGTAACATAATTGTGTTTACATTTTTAAAGTGTCATGTTGAATGTCAGATGTTGCTGTCAATTCTCTTGTTTATGTAAAAACAGATTTTATTTTCATTATTCTTCAGCGTGAAATTGACAGTTGTTGAGCAATACACTCTGAAGTTCTCATCAAATCATCAGAGTTCTTGAAGAATCAAAATGTCATAATTCTTTATCTTTTTCTCATGTAGTAATATTATCATCATCTTTTCTCTGAACTTGTGAACGTTGTACTGTAGTATTCAAAGCTTCTTTTGCTGAAACATTAAAGTTCACATTCAAAGCTGTTTGATGTTCTCTTGAATGTTTGCAATGTGCTTACTTCTTTTGTAAAATCTTCAAAAAAAGATAATACTGAAATTGATGTGATTAATATTGATTTCAACTCATTTGTTTTTGACTTCTTAATTAAATGATTCAATATAGTGTTTTTGAATGTGATGATCACATTGAGCAGATGACTTTCATTTGTTGAGCGTCTTTGTTTTCTCTTCAAGTCATTGTTTATCAGTGATTTCAGACTGATAAATGTTTCTGTGAACATCTTCAACATTATTGCTTTAAGTTTTCTCTGCTTTCGTACGACGTAATATAAAGATCTGTGTTTCGTGACTCTCTTTATTCTCTTTTTTTCGATCTATTGTTTATGACATTAAGAATCAAAAACTCTGTATATATCTTGATATGTTTCAAATTTTTACATGTCTCAAGTCTGTTTATGAGAATAATGCTTCAAGTGATGATTTAGCATGCAGTAAATGCATCTTTGCTTATTTCTGCATTCATATGTTTTATGATTGTAGTCTTGATACTTTAAACACTAATGTGTTCTACAACTTAAATCATAAAACTGGGTGATTTTTATATTGATCTCATGACATATTTTCTCATCAATTAACTTGTTCATCATCTCAGCGCTGACTATGCATATCATCAGCAAGATGTATCTCTTTTGTTCATTATTCTTTGTGAATCACTTAACTTTTTCAATCATCATCTTCAAATGTATGTCTTTATTGATCTTGATGAGTGTTTTTACTCTCTTCTTCTCTATGTTTTTAGACATTTCTTCAACTTTAATTTCATGTATCACTATTTTAAAACTAATTTTGTGCAAACTTATGTTCAATGAAATCTCTTTGATTCAAAAATCTTTTTTCTTCAGTATTCTCTTACTATCTTTCATCTTGATTCAAAATATCAATAAATTTGATCATTTTTTCATAATTTTTATGTTCTTGCGCGTCAATAACATCTCATCAACATTAATTTCTCTTACTCATCTCATTATGTTCTTTGTTGTTATCATCATGATTTTCTTGATCTTCTCTTTCTTTTTAACAAAAATCTTAATCTTAAATTTCTTACAATGATTTTGCACTAACGATGTAACATTGACGCTGAGAACAAAATGACTTTCAAATGACATTATTGACTTCTCATTCACTTTCTTCACTCAGTTGTCAATGCATTTCTTCTTCTTCATGAACTTTTTTTCAAGTTTACTCATTATTTTTTTCAATCTCTTCAGCTGATTCTTCATGCATTGATTGACAGTTGATGCAGTGACGCGTTGACGCGTCAGCTTTTCTATCATCTCTATCAATCTTCTCATCTTTTTTCAAAGCATCAGCTCATTGTTTCTACGTTCGTTGAACTCATAGAGTACTTGCAACTTGTTCAATTTCTCATGTATATTCTTTGTCTTGATTGAATTTTTCTGCAAAATAATGATACTCGTTTCTCACTCACTCACTGATGTTATGTCAATGATACTCATCATCTGTCTTTGATGATCAGAATGAAGCGCAAGCATCATGTTAATGATGTTTTATTGTCAAAAGAAATTGATTAATTGATGTTCAAGATTTTTAAAGTAAATTGATTTGCTTTTTGCATTCAACTGTTGATTTCATGCTGAAAAATAATGAGAATAGAATTTGTTTCTACATAAACAAGAGAATTAACAGCAACATTTGACACTCAACATGATACTTCAAAGATGTAAATACAATTATGTTATAAACATTAATAAATGACATACAGATGATTCAGAAAGTTATACACATTCACAAAGCATACAATTCATCACTTAAAGATCATGAAGTTATTCATGAAAAAGAAAGTTTTTCAGACATCAAAAAGACATTATACATGTTGAGAAAATGCATTCTTGTAGAAGACTTTAATCTGCATCATCTCACATGAAAAGAATCATTCTACTCAAAACAGCATCTATTGTCAAATGATTTAATTGAAATGATCACAAATGTTGATGCATTACTGATGCTATCTTAAGACACAATTACGAGAAATTATCAGAAATCTCAAATGACAATAAATTTAATTTTCACGACAGATGACATTATGAATCAATTAATATGATGTGAAATTGATGAAGAAATGAAAAACTTCTCAGATCATTTATTGATACAAACAATTATAGATTTCAAAGTCTGCAAAGAATCAGCATGAAAATCACGTTGCAACTGAAAGACAATAAATGAAAAGAAGTTCATCAATATTCTGAAAGAACAAATGTTAAAATTATTGTTGAATCATAAGACAAAGCATCAATGCATAAATAAGTATACTAAGCAACTGCTGAATGCATTAAAGAAAATCATTGAGATTTTCATTCTTTGAGCAAGATCACATGAAATAATTAAAGCAGAATGAACAAAGAAGTGTATAAAGATCATTAAGAGTATGCAATGAATGAGAAGAAGTTGTTGAGTCATTAATGATTGAACAAAGTACATTCAAGCATGTGACAAGAAGAGTAAAATCATCAGAAAACAGAAATGCAATAAATATTGAAAGATCATGCAGAACATCAAAAAAATTTCAAGAAGACTGTTCAAAACTGCGAAATGAACAAGAAATGCAGTTGCAGACACATTAATTCAAACGACAATTTCTTCTTTGATTAAGTCAGAATGTTTCAATCTCATTATGATAATGCAAAATAAAATGAAGATGATGTTTTAAATTCACTTTTCATCATCTTCAAAGATTCTCATGCTGAATACAGAAGACTTCAAGTACTCATTCTTGATTGAGAATGATGCTTCGTTGATACATTGCAAGATTACGAGAGTCATCTACAAGATGATGTTTGACAAAATTTTAAAACACACAAAATATATAAATAAAATAATGCGTAAACTTGTTGATGATGCATTAAAACAAATACACTTTCTTTTTGAAATATGTCTGCAGAAGAAAATACAGTCAACTTAGTTTAAAAGCATGATCACAATAATGATGTAAAAGTTAAACAAGAAAAACTACTTTAATGCAAAAATATATAAATCAATTGTGTTACTCAACACACTGAGTAAAATACTGAAGTTCATCATATTTGAACATCTGCAAAACATCATAGAAATGTGCAACTTGATATTGAACATTCAGATAAAAGTTTGTAAATATAAATTAATAAATATGATTCTGCAACTGATTATAAAAAAGATACACATTGTATGAAGTAATACAAAAAAAGAGTAGTTTCACTGCTGAATCTGAATGAAAAAAGTGCATTCAACAATGTAATACATAGCAGATTCTTGCATGACATGAAAAAGAGAAAAGTTCTCAGACTGCTTTTTAAATTTGTCAAGAACTTTCTGAGAAATTAACACATTATGATCATAATCAATGATTACACAACGATGAAACGCAGCATGAACATCAACATATCATAAAATTCTTTGCTATCATCAATATTATATTTGTTTTACAACATGAACTTGTTAAAAGCATGTGATGACATCAAATTGAGAACAAGCTTCACAAATTTTATAAATGACATCAATATCTTAATATATAAAAAGTTCATGAAGTGCAATTGCAAAGTTTTTAGCAAGATTTATGATAAATGCAAACAGTGATCAAAAATGCATGACATCAAGTTTTTAAAGACAAAGCATGAGTTAATTTACTTTACGAGAATTTTTAAGTAATTCAATATGAATGTTAATGTAAAGTTAATAAAACATCAGATTAACTCAAAATCAGATATCAGAGTTTTGAAAGTTCAATTGAACTTTAAGTTGAAATAAGTGATTCACATACATCATGTTAAAGCAAAACTAGTGATTAAACAAAAGATCATGCAAACAATCATCAAGTTTACTTGAGACTCATCAATGATGATAAAAAAACAAATATACTTTGTGATGATGCATTTTCTGCTTAGTCACGAAGTCATCATATGATACATGTCACAAAGAGTGAAGAATCATTGAAAAGATTTAAATGTCAAGCTGAGATCAGTATAAGAAAAAGCATTGCAACAAATCATTAACATTTATCATGCAACATTAACAAAGACTTTACAGATAGAAATAAACACAGCATTGATAAATATTCATTTATAAAAGTTGATACAAAAGTCAATAATAAACATGAATTCTTGAAAATCAGATGAAGTTGTTAATATGATGATGTGTTAAATTTGCAACAACTTGATACTCAAAAGAAGTTGAAAATCAAAGCTGTGTAAGACATTTTTGCAGCTGAAGCAAAAGTGAATGAAAGAAATATTTGAATAAATAAAGATGAAGTAAAATCATTTTTACATGATGATTTTCTGATCAAAATCATCAAGAATAGTTATAGTTGTAAACAAGAAAATATTAATAAATCAACATTGTTTTAACATATTTACATTAAAGCAAAGAATTTACTTGAATGATAGCAACAATAGAAAGAATGTTATGATGATTGCAATAAGAATTAACTGAAAGCTAAATAAAAGATTGAGAAAATTGACTTTAATCATCACTCATCATGAAAAATTGAAAGAATTAATCGCAAGAGTGAAACATCTTGCAGATGTAATGACAAAGAATTGAAAATATCATGAAAAGATATACAAAGTATATAGTGATAATCAGACTTTTCTGAAAACAGTGAAAGTTATGATATCAACAAAAGATCAAACACGTCTGCAATGAGTTCAGATTGCACATGAAAGCATTTGATCTTAAGAAGTCACGCTGAAGTTACATTGAGTGACAAAATATGCAGAAGTACTTGAAAATGAAGCAATGAACAAGATGATTGATAACACATGTGATTTGTTTTTATTGCTGACTGAGCATCAGCACACTAAAGTGATAACAAGATTAATGCTCATACAGAAACAGATTAAACAAACATGAAGAGTAGTCTGAAAAGAGAAATTCAACGCAGCTCATTTTTAATATTTGACATTAGAGATGATACATCAACATCTGTGACTGCATAAAAATCATGCAAAGTCTCACAATGCATTATTGATGCAGTTATGCATGAGAAAAATTGACTTCAATCAATTTTTACATGAAAGATGAGTACTCAATGTCGTTATGATGATGTGCAAGTATGACAGAAATCAAATGTTGATCAAGCACATTTTATTAACATGTTTCAGATGAAAAGTAGAATGAAAAGTAATGCAATGAGAAAAGAACATCACGAACTTAAGAAAGCTCTTAGAAATCATGAGTGCAACGACGATGATCATTCAAATGATATTCTCAATGAGCATACTGAATCAATTTTAAGCTGTGACATCATCAAAGAATCAAATGAAAGAAAGAGAAAATAAAAAAGAAATAAACTTATAAAGTTCTTGCATTGAAAACAGTTATAGTATAAAGTGCAGAAAAAGACGATTTTTGATGCAAAGAGAGCGCTGCGCTAGCGCAGCGCTCGCTACAGTATATAGAATCTCACATAAATTCATAATGAATGTTGAATCAAGTAAGAAAAAAAACTCTTATTTCTTATGCAATCTTCAAATGTAAAAGAGAGTTCAATTTTGATTTTTGCTTCAGCATGTAATCTTCTTTGCTGTTCTGAGATTGATTAATGACTTATTCTTTTTATCTGAGCTTGCTCTTTGATTTGTTACTCAAATTACTGTTTAAGTTGACGATTTTTTCTTCTTTTGATGAACTCTTGTTTTGTCATTAATTTTGATCTGCGTGAGCATGAAAAATTTCGATTTTCGATTTTTATCTTGCGATGCAATCATTTGTGAAGTTATTAAGTTGAATGAAAGCTCATTTTGATCATATGATTGTGCTCTCTAACTTGTTGATCAATTTGATATATCATACACTTCAATAAATCGCTGTCATCACATGCACTTTAATATCAATATTCATGACAAATCAATCATGTATTATATTACAAAGCAATAAATATGAGTTCATGATAATACAACAGAATGATGTCAAATTGATAATAATTAAAATCAGCTGAGAATGAACGTTAAATGACTTGTAAAATGCTTTAAACATGAAGAAGAATGAATGTTTATGATATAAAGTAAACAAGACAGACAAAATTTTAAGTGATGAGAAGAAATATAAAAACTTCATGTGCAAAATGAGAAAAAAAAGCATTGTAAACATAACTCATAAAAAGAAAGAAATTAGAAAAGAATAAAACTTAAGCACAATAGTCATTATAATCAAATGATTTAAACAAAGTGAATATTTTGCTTCACACTGCAAAAGCACTTCTGTTGCATATGCTTACATGAGAAAACATGATATTGATAGTGATGCAAGTGCATTAATTGAATACTTCAAACATTTTGCTCAAGAATGCACAAGCGCTTATGTTGCAGATGTTGTCATGAGAGAACATAGTGTTAAAAGTGATGCAAATGCACAATAAGAAAAAAGTGATAATATTGAGAAGAATAATCAAAATGTTTATAATGACATTGATTATTAAAGAACAAAAGATACACTGAACACTTTAAGCAGTCTGTGTGACATTACAGCTATGTTTGCAATGTATAATAATTATACAGTTGACAGCTTGATCATTGATGATGATTCTAATGATGAAAGATCATGCAAAGATAACAGTGAATTACATGCTTCAATGATATTATTCAACATTACGATTTTAATTGTTACAAATGTCAAGATCATATTTGTTGAATCAAATGATAAATAAACATACTGCGCTCTTAAAAGTTCTAGAAATGTTGATGCTTTTATGAATATGCATCAGTTAAAAGTGACGCAAATCTGAAACATAAGATTAAATGAATATTTGAGATATTAATTACTAAAAGCGCTAAAATCTGTCTTTGTCACTCTTTACAAATTGCAAATGAAAAGAAACATTTCGTGATATTTCATTACTTAAGTAAGAAGACTCAGAGTTTGATTCAGAAGTGTAACTAATAACAGACTCAGATGCTCATTTCTTTTGAGTCTCAGCAGATCACGAATTGCGAAAGATGTCGTCTGCTTGCTCATCGTCGCTCTTTTTACTTTCATTCTCTGTTGAAAGATGTCAACTTAACTTGTCTCTATGCTTGCAAAACTATTGAATGTCTTACTATTAATACAGTAAAGTAGAGAGTGTGATAGATAGATGAGATGCAACTTCAACTAGTCTCAAAATATCAGAACGTCAACGCTTGAACTCATTATATTCATCTCTATGCTGTGATCTGTTCACTATCAAATCATGACATTATCAATTTATACAACACTGAAATTAAAGATGCAGAAGCACAGAAAGAAGAAGAAGAAGCAGAAGAATGTGAAGAAAGTTGATAATCTTAGATGCAACGAAGTCTACTTCGAAGAACAGCAGAAGTAAAATCAGTCGTCAAGTCTTCAGTCTCATGTAATTCAATTGATCAGCGCAAATCTGAGCTTTTGATTCGCTAGAGATTTCTTCTCACTGAATGATGAGATGAGAGCTGCAGAATAATCAATGCTGTACGATCTATGTCACGTCTTCAGATCAATTAGTTTCTACTATGCATAGAATACTTCACAATAGCATTGTTTAACACATGAAGACTCAAGACTCAAAGTCATAGCAACTTTATTCATCTATGAGAACATTAGAATTGAAAGTCATGCACTTTTCTTGCTCAGAGCAGTTGTCGCTCGTCTCGTTTCGAAAATTGTATTTTCTTGAGAAAGCAGCAGAAATAGCGACTCAGTTTGACTACAGCGATGATGATGTTAACAAGTGTGTTACACGATTTATACAAGAAATGAGTACGTGAAGATCATATTGTGATAGAACTTAAAGAATAGCTAACGTATCATTACAGATGAAGAATTACAAGAGAGAACTTCTGCTATGTGTCAGATTTCTATCTATATTACACGCGTTGTCAACGATAAGAAAAAGATGAATCTGCGACGTGATTCTGACAGAATCAATAGATCTCTAGCTAATCATTTCAGAGTCTCTCTCTGACTGTAAATCTTGATGACACTAATCTTCGCGTCTGTTCTGTGAACTTACATGAAGATATCATGTTTGAAGTTATGCAGTTCAAGAAAGCTATTTCACGCGAGCTCATGATGACACAGAACGTCGCAGAGCTCTTTTATCTCATTACAGAGCAGATTGAGATGTTTCTCAAAGCTCATCATTCAAATTGTTTCAACATGTTCAAAGATTCAAAGATTTTTAGCCTTGAGCTTATCTTCTCATATTCGATTTACCAAAACGCAGTCAACTCGGGAATACTATTGCGCTGAACTAAAGGCTTTGACATTTCAGATGTCATTGAACAGAACGTTTGCAAGCTTCTTCAGCATGAAATCGACCTTCGACGACTGTAAGTGAGAGTCACAGCTCTCGTCAATGATGCGGCAGGAATCATCATGTCTCGTGCTTACACGCTACCTATATCTAGAACGCGCACTTCGATAGGCGTAATCTTTGGCACTGAAACAAATGATGTCTATCTCGAGAAGCTTTGCAATATCACTAAGTCACTTGAAGGGCAACAGGACTGCTCTACCGATGAAATGTTCATTAGCATTGAGTGAGACTCTTTTGACAATCATCTATCGATTCTCTTGAACACTGCTTATGACGTCGAACTTAATGAAGTCAGTGTTAATTCTGGCAATCAAATGTTTGAGAAACGAGTCTCTGAGATGTTTCTCGATGAGCTTCTTCGAACAATCACCTCAGCGATGCATACGAACCTCGAGATCAAACTCTTTCACAGCCACGATTTGAGCATCGCAGCGAAGATTGATGACAGGTCATCATTACATACGCGATGAGCGGTCGACTCGTCAATTCTTTCAATTGCCGAAGCAGACAACGCAGATGATTTGACGACTCTAAGGCAAAAGATCGTGAACGCGCTCGGCATTTCGGCTTCTCTAGTTAGTGTCGAAAGCGCTCGAGCGGTCAAAGTGATTGCACACGCGATTGGAAAGCGTGCTGCAAGATTGGCTGGCATGACTCTGAGAGCGATCGTTTTGAAGAGTAAGCGATTGATCGATTCCAGAGACTGAAGCTGGAATGAGCGTTACATGAGCGCCAACGTTGAAGATATCGTCAACAACGTTAGTACGATCACAACGGAATTTAAAAGCGCGAATACACTACAAGAGAGCAATTTCTTCAATGTTTTAGACGATCACGCCATTATTGACATTGAAGTTGACGGCAGCTTAATCGAGTTTTACCCCGGATTTGAGACATACATGCGCGATGCTCTAAGAGCGGTGGAAGGTATTGACTCAGTTGGTGAGAAAAGGATCAGAATTGGTATTGCAAAGGACGAGTCTAGCGTTGACGCAGCTATCATTGCTCTTCTTGCAGCTCAACGAGCATCAATCGCTTTATAATCGCTTAGAGGCTTACGGAGAAGACAAAAACAAGGGCAAGTATTTAGAGATTAACGGCAGGCGGTAAGAAGCTGCTGATCTCGCACTCAAGACTGCATTGCTCTATAATTGCGTCGTTGAAAACGTCAAAGTGTTTATCAACCGTCACTTTTGTTCATATATGAATTCTTTCTCGGTATATGATGATCTTGAGACACTTCATGATGCACCTCGAACTTTATTGAAGGAAATCTATTACAACAACGACTCGTTGTAGCATCGCGAGCACAAAATCTATTACTCTTGATTTTCCTCTTTCTCTTCTTCAGCCTCTTCCTCTTTCTTTTCTTCCTCTTTCTTCTTTTTCTCTTTCTTCTCTTTCTCTTCAGCAGAATCATTCTCACTGCTCTGAATCTTACATTTGAAAGACGTCAGATCATCGGGGCAAATTTGCGAGCAAAGCTTCTCGAAATCTTCGAATACACTTCAAGTTCAACATGTCAGCAATGAAGAAACTCACGAACGAAAACTTGACATACTGTTCGCGATAATTACTCTCTGGAATAAGCGTGGCGACCGTAGTGTTGAATCGCAAAGAATAAAGCAGATTTCGCAAGTTTCAATCATTCTCTATATCATCATTAGTCCGGGCTACCTTTCGAAACATCGAGTAGAGTATTCACTAGCCTGACTCACTTGTCGGAAAATACCGCTTATAGCTTCTAATGTACGTCTTACTCCCCAGCCTATGCCTCGGCGACCTTCAGTTCCCAAGTTCGTACTCATTGTGCTCATAGAACGCACTCCCGTCAAACACAAACGGCTCTTCCGTCTTCATATCCGTCGCTGTATTCTGGTCCCAGATATTTCCATGGACAAGACACGGCTTGATGCTTCTCCCGTCGCTCTGTAGCGGACCCAGCAGCCGAGGGATACACTTGTCTAGCACGAGCTGCTTGCGAAACTCAAACTCTGGCCAGTGGGCGTGCTTTCGCTTGTTCATCTCGAACACGTGCGTCAGCTGTTTCCGATACAGTGCGTTCCAGGAATCTTCCCAGCACATCGTGAGCTGGGCCGCCTTGCCGTGGCACGTGGTGGTGTGAAAGCCGAATTTCCCCGTCGGCGACACAGACTTTTGGTGGAACTCGGCGAGATGAGACGTGAAGCGCGTGGGCTCCGGCGGCTGCTGGCCGATCTCACGGAAGTCTGCAAGAAGGAAGTAGGTGGGCGGTCCGGCGGCTCGGTACTGATCCCAAGCGTGGGGTTTGGGGCAGAAGGAAGGGGAAACGGCGTGGATGGCCTTGTCGGATTCGAATTGGCCTTCGCTCATAAGCTTGTCGCTTTCTTCGGTTGTGACTCAAGGATGATGTTAGGGAGATGCGACGTAGAGGAAGGGAACTTGGATGGGATACTTTGAGGAAGTAGGTCACGATTTCGTCATCAGGCAATCGGCAGACTATTTTGGCTTGACGGGCCCATACCCACATTTCATATGCGTGGGATGAAATGACTTCGGCGCCGGAGATGGAAAAAGCTACATGTTAGAGCGAACGCATCAGCTAATGCCTGCATGAACAGATGGGAAATGAATAAGAACCTTCGAGAACAGCCTGGTTCAGCTCAAAGTTTCCCTCGATGACACATCGACTTATATCATCGATTCGAGCTGTCATTGTCTACAGATATCTTGTTAGGATCTCTAGAAGAGAAGTACGCAGTATGAAAAGCTTTTGTTAGATATCTTTTACATGAAACTGCAAGGCTTTGGAGATGAGGTAGCTCATCTCACACGGCTCTACCAACGTTTAGCCAACTTCAGGCTCTCACGATGCATTCATCACGCACGACTGGTGTGTCTGATTGGCCCATTGTATTCAATCGTATTCGCCCATAGGCGAGGGTTACGCAGCATTGCCTAGATTTACTACGACAGATCAATTAAGCGATTCTCACGAAACCGCACAAAAATTGAGGAATAGATACTTCGTACAAGACTTGGTATTTGACACTGAACACACTATCTTATGTGATATCCTGACAACTCTTCTGGTTCTTGCAAATACGATATAGCTGACTTTTCAGTAAGTTTCAATTTTGGTCTGTCACGACTTTTGTTTCCACTCTCGTAAATCGATTCACGGGGAGCGAAATCGGGACCAACTGTGCCCAACCGAGCTTTCGCCCCTAGCTCGTCGAGATGAAGTGGAAGTCACTGCTTGTACTTGTTTCCTCGTTTCTGCTAAGACAAACGATCTGAAGGTTTAGACATATTTCTGGGACATTGATGACCTTTGTAGCGCTTAGAGTGCATGCCGCATGTGGCTTTCAAGGTCAGAAAACCCTTCCTGCACAACTTTACGTTCAGCAAGCTCGTTCGCAAATCTGAGCTTGTGGGATAGGTCTCAATCATCGTCGTGGCAGGCAAGACCGTACAGCATGCCCGCTATGAACGTATCGCCCGCGCCAATCGTACTATTCAGAGTCAGAATCGTAACGTCTGAGCGAGTAATTTACAGGACACACTCAATGGCGTTTTTTTCCTCCGCCACATAAGCAGGACATTGTCTATAGGTGAAGCTGGGTAGTTCTAGCGCTGAGACATCGGCGCAGCCTCAGGTGCAGAATAGCAATGAGCTGAGAGTTGGCTAAGCGCAATGAACAAAAGGGACGGCGAAGATGCATGACGTACGCGTTGAGTGTTAGAGCAGCTTGCGCTTGTAAGCAGTCTTCAGGAGTCTCATAACCGTTTCTCTAGACGAGATATATAGTCGGCGTGAATGAATACATGGGAGAATCGGGGACTGCTCACCTGAGCTCAGCTTTTGGAGTAAAAGACGACGTCTGCATCTGCGGCTAGGTCTTGCAATTCGGCGCGGGTCGGCTTCTCAACCTCTACGCTGATTCTGACGGTAGGGAAGCGTTGGCGGAGATACCGCATACACTTCAGAGTAACTTCTGGTATTCGTCTCTCACAATCGTCAGAGCGGCTTAAATATAGTTAATGCAAGAATGAAGTGCGACTCGCTTCGAAATGACATCAGCTCGTCTCGTTTCTCAGCTCGTCAGCAATTGCATTAAACTCATTACTCGTCAATTTCGGCAGCTCGTTGTAGTTGATGAGTGTTCTGCTGTCAGTGGAACGGCTTCTGATGATGTAACTGGACGCTGACTCGTTGCAATTCTCTCGATAGACGCAGTGTGTTAGATCGACTGTAGGCTCGAAGGAGAACTTGATCTGCTGGGCTTCTGGCGATGAGCTCGAAGGAAGGGCAGCAGACAGAATCAGAGAGACTGGCTTAAGTCTGTTGAAGTCTAGCAATTGCTGAAGTACCTCGAGAGTATTGGGGGAGTTTCCGTCACGGCGTCGAACAATGCTCGATGCGCGTAGCTTCTCGTCTTCTGATGGGTAGTGCTCAACGCTGTAGGGAAGCGGTCAGATTCTTGTCAAGATGTAGACAAGCTTACTTACGTTAGAATTGTATCGAGATAGCAGGCGTCTACAGCGAGGAGGTACTTCATAATGATGATGATGGTATGTTTGTTGAAGCGAACCTATAGAAATTTCAATCGAGTCAAATGCGCTCTTCTCGTCTATACGAACACATCGAATATTTTCTATGAACAGTTCTGAACGAATCAGATCTATGAATCATTTGAAGATATGAGGGGATCGAGGAAACCATTGGGTTAATCAGATCAGATCAGAGAAGATAAGATAAGATACTCGTAGGTAATAAAGTAGTAAATATCGACCTCGTATAACACACGCTCAAGAAGTCTTCTGCGAGCAGGATCAATAACTTCTTTCACTAGATATACAACGAGTATATCGTCAGGAAAGTCAGCTCCGTTCTGACGTATCGGCACTAGCTCAGCCAAGTGTATATTAAATATAAGGGTCGACGGATGAGTTCGCTGGTGTTGAACAAAGTCTACAAGGTACGCTGCTATAAACGCAAGAGTACTTTCGTACTGAGTAGTATCAACGAGAATGAATCAGTTTATTATTAGATCTCTGAAAGAAGAGTATAGCTTGAATGATAGCGAGACGAACAAATCTTTATTATACGTGGAAGACTTCTTGAAGGTGCTTCGTTGTCACTAGGTGACTGACACTAACTTCTTCTCGTACGAATCTCAGCGGGTACAGGTCGCCACTCTCTTGCTGACTGCGATCATCGGTTCTCGCTCTAGGGCGCTGCTGAGAATCATCTACGACGATATCGATCTGTTCGTCTTGCGCGATCAAAAAACGGATGAGGTCGCTCTGACTCTGCAGCTTCGCTTAAAGAAGATCAAATCACGACAGAAGCGAAAGCGATCGTAAGTGGTAACACTCTTCGTATCGCTCAGAGATACTGACTCTAACGCAGGAAAATCTACATCTTCTTCATAAACGACAATTCTATATTCTGCGTGATTTTCTATATCGTTGCTCTTGCTTGCGATAACGAAGCTTTTCGATTCCCCAAAACCACTCTACGAGTAGTATTCACGCACGAAGTAGGCTCTGAGTTGAACTGTCAGTCAATTCAGTGGCATGAGGCGATTAAAGACAAGCCCGTCTTACGCACGTTCAGTTGTTCGGATCGAGGAAACGGTCAAGAGTCGCGCGAGTCTCTCTTCTACAGTTGATATCAGGAATAGATGAAGCATTTGAAAGAAGAGATCGGCTTCGGGCAAGTATTAACTACTTATTACCTTCGTCGAGCGACGAGTAATCAGAATCGCGGAGTCAATCTAATCGTTGAATGCATTGACTGACTTGAATCAGTATGTGTTCATTGTTCGTCAGCGAATTGATAAGTATCTTTACGTCTGTGTACAATTATTCTGACGAGGATAATTCAGACAAGAAGACGTTGAATTCAACATACTATGTTGATATCAAATCAGAAGAACTGCGAGACATCTTGAGAACGGTTCTACGAGACATTCGCGCAGTCAATCTGAATGAAGATAAGCTCGTCGTATGGCTCTTCTCACGTCTGCTAGCTCGAGTATATCGCTGACTCTAAGTCTAGGTGAAACAAAACCTGCTGTAAAAGGACAGAAAGAAGAACTCAGAAAGAAATTGACGAAGGCGGAAGAAAGGCACAAATTGCGGAAAACTATATCGACTGAAAAAGAAAAGTCTATCGATAGTGGTTCGAGCTCGACAGAGAAGTGCAACACGATACGGAAGGATAAGTCGGAGAATCGGAGAATCATTGGGAAGGTAAGCACAGGCTGAGAGTTTCGGCGCAAGAAGAGGGAAAGAGAGACATTTCTGACCGTCGGGTATTGGGTTTTGCGGGAAACACGATGAGGTCAGATGCATATTGTCTTTCCTTCTTCGCGTATGGTCACTTTGAGAGTCCCAATTGCGTGTGGCATCTTAGAACTAGCAAAACTTTTCATTGTCTTTCTTTTGCCGTTGATATCAGGTCTTAATTCTCTTATACGATGCGTTGTATGACAATGCATGCATATTGCGTTCGGCATTTCACCCAGCCTTGCCCGAACGTGTCGCTTTGCGAGGCTTGAAGCCTCGCTGTATTCTAGCTCGTGTCTCAAACTTCTGCAGCAATCGCTGAGCGTTCCTCAACTCGCTCTTGAGCAGTCATGTATTCTTTCAGCGCACCTTGTACTCACAGCCTGTTCTTGCCCGTCTCTTACTCAGAATCCTTCTGATCTCTCACTCATCGTCCTTCTCCCCCTTCTCCAATACTAACTCGCCTTAGCGTGGAGACTGTTGGGAAACTGGTGAAGTGTTAGCACGGGGAAAGCTTGCGGCCGCCGCTGCTTCGTAGCCGTCTTCGCCGACGATTCGCCCACTTGAATGCTGGGGTGGAGCCACGTCGAAAGACGTCGTCTGATCGAGAGATTGAGTGGGAGACTCTGAGACATAGAGAGCATTCAAGCAACCGAGGGTCTTTAGCTCTTCCCTCGGGTGAAAGCTGAGGAAGTGCGCAGTTTCGGTCTCTGGCTCAACGCTGGTGGCTCTGGTGGAGGCGCCAGATTCGCTGGTCTTTCCGTCGACATCGTCAATCACGAGAGGGTCATCTGAAGTATGTCAGAGGAAGGGTCGGGACGCTGGTCAGAGATGCACTTGAGGGCTCATCTTGACTGTCGTTAGCCCCGCTGGATCGACTCGAGCCTGTTGTATTCTCGCGTTGCTGAAAGTCTCGTCAGAAGGGAAGTCGTCGAAAGACAGGCTTTGATAGTGATCGAAGTCGTGCGAACTCGAGGTCACTCATTTTCTCGTCGATAGTGTCTTTCGATCTTGAAAGAATCTCGAGTGCCTGTGACGTTCAACAGTTCATCTAATCTATCATTTCTTCTATTCAAACGGTAGAATTTTGGCGCCAAAAGGTTGAGAGAGTCGTAGGGTGGTAATATCAGAAGGGTTTGCGACAATGTACTATATCACGTCTTTGATGATGCTCAGCGATGATGACATGCACATATTGGCACAGATTTGTGCAGCTCTTGCTTCAATTTCGAATTATTCAGGAAAGATAAAGTTCTGATAGTTCTTCAGACTCTTCTCGATACATCTCTGACTTCAACTCTTTTCTGTCATCATTCATTCATGCAAATCTCTTCAACGTCACTTTTCATTGTATTCTCAACATCAACGATTCTTCAATGTAAAGACTAACATGTTATGACTATTGCTTCTCAGCAGAAGAATATTCATCTCATTGATAAGAAGTTTATGTTCATTCTTTATCTTTTTCTCTCTTTCTTTCTTTTCACTGAAAACAGTTTGTAAAGAGTGACAGAGATAGATTTTAGTGCTTTTAATGATTAATATCTCAAATATTTATTTAATCTTATGTTTCAGATTTGTGTCACTTTTAGCTGAAACATATTCATAAAAGTGTCAAAATCTCTAGAGTTTCTATGAGCGCAGTATGTGTCTTTATCATTTGATTTAACAAACATGATACTGACATCTGAAGCATTGATAATCACAACGTTGAATAATATTATTGAAGCATGCAATTCACTGTTATCTTTGCATGTTCTTCTTTCATTAAATTCATCATTAATGATTAAACTATCAACTGTGCAATCATTATACATTGCAAACATAGCTCTAAAGTCACACAAACTGTTCAAAGTGTTTAATGCATCTTTTCTTCTTTAATAATCAATGTCATCATATGAATCTTAATTATTATTCTCAATATTATTACTCTTTTCTTATTGTGCACTTGCATTACTTCTAGCACTATGTTTTCTCATATCAGCATCTGCAACATAAGTGCTTTTGCATTCTCAAGCAAGATGTTTAAAATGTTCAATCAATGCATTTGCATCACTATCAATATCATGTTTTCTCATGTAAGCATATGTAACAGAAGTGCTTTTGTAGTA
>JAABUH010002346.1_pt1 | contig 18319 bp, 22 predicted proteins | sample 5559121 | NCBI WGS metagenome assembly JAABUH01 (sample SAMN10711871, study PRJNA513364) | rock metagenome | isolation source: Antarctica rocks | place: Antarctica: Victoria Land, Battleship Promontory nord | collected 2015-12-28
CTTTCAATTCAGAGCTATAGAATCTCAAAACATGAACATTGTATATTCAAAAAAAATCTTCTCACAGCAATCTGACTTTCACTCTTCTTCTTTGATTCGTGTAACGTGTATAAGACTTCGCAATTTTTCTAATTTGACTGACGTTTCATTCGTATAGATGACTCTACTTCATCTCTGTCTCGATATTACATCTCAGAACTCTTTATTTCTACATCAGTCTAAACGCTTCATTTTCATGATCATGATAAGATAGAGCTTTTGACGAGATGAATAACGATCGTATTCGACTTTCTTGAAGACTCTCTCTATTGTAGATCGTGAGACTAATACTTCACATTCGCGTGCAATCATGATTCAGAATCTGCATCGTCATTCATAGCTAGATGTGACTAGTTTGATCATTATATCAATTTGCTTCTGACATAACAATGAAGATCTTTCAGAACGTGACTCAGAAGCAACATTTTTCTCGCGAAAAGACTCTGTTTCATGAATTTTAGTCTGTTTGCAAGCATGATTGCTGATATTTGATATTGATGTCAAAGAAACTTCGATGCGAGCCTGTATGACGCGTAAAGATGATCGATTCTGATATCGAGCGTAGGCAATAGCTGCTCGAGTGGCTGAACTGATCTCACGATCGCGTTTTTGAGCTGACATAGTGATATAGGGAATAGAATGATTATAAGGTAAATATATGATAGATATAAATGCTTATATAATAAGCTACGTTGGCCCTTAAGGCTGTACGGTGGCCATTTCCAATACTTTAAAGCATCATCTCGTAGCTTTCGCTTAACGACGCACCCCTAAATTCTTTGCACCTATCTAATTATCTAAGAAGTCTCAACAGTCTCACGGAAGACTTCAGATCTGTATAGGACACCTCGTTTTTGCAACAAAGATGATTCACAACACGCTTGCCCCTGTGCAGTGACGGTGAATAGCGGTAAGTCGATGGTATGAGTAGGTATCTACGATGTATTGGTATGTCATTAGCGCGAATGATGTTAATGAAGCTGTCTCCTATCTTTCGCTTTTGAGCTAGTCTCTCATTTCGTGATTAGAATTTGAATACCATGAGCTCTTGTAGTCATTGAGTCTACAATGTTGAATCTATCTTGTAATCATCTTATCACAAATTTGAGACGTCACAGTCGTATCGCTTTTGACCTTAGTATTTTCAAACGATAGTCCTTAAGTGAGTATGTTGATCTATGCTGCGTTGCTCCTACTTCTATTTTCTGATTCAATATGGTATCAAAATTATCGTTTGCGTCACTTTTCGGGATCATTTCAGGGCTACAAAATCAGTTTTACCATTCCTCACAAGTCTTGCACTAGGTTAGACTCACAGTATGTCAGGCAAAGTTCAACGACCATTCCACTGAAGATCAGAAAGCAAAGTCAGTAAATTTTCACACCTCCAGATGTATTATGTTGCACTGCAGGATATGTTGCGCGAGTTGCTTACCTTGGTCTCGGATACCAAGATAAGACGCCGCAAAGTAGAGAGCCTGTCTTATAAAGGAGCCTGAGGCCGGTCGAGACACGGCATTGATCCACCTCGGTGAAGACAAGCATCTTCAGAACCAGTCTAGGCTGACTAAGATAGGGATTAAACTTGAAAGAGTAGGCTATACTCAAGATGTGGCTGAAAATTAGTCGCTCAGCACAATGGCCGCGACTTTACACTTGATGCCGGGTTGGTAGATACTCGCAGTTCCTTTTCAACTGACTCGATATCGTAGTATGCTGAAAAGCACAACTTCGACCTCGAAGCAACTTTTAATAGGTATGTTAGCGTGTTCCTTGAATTCATGAATTATCATGAACGAAAGTACATCACTTTCCCTTTATCATCCCATGGACTTCGGCTTGACTAAAACCATGCTGGTAGTCGCCATGGTCACTAATGCAGTATGCACTCATCCATTGACCTATTGAAGGAGTATGATTCGACCTTACTGGTTCTGTTGGAGGTCTGGTTACAGGCCTTCCTGTTATGCAGAGTCTTATCGCCCTCCCATGACTGCTCTGCATTGTAAACATCCATCGGCCAGGCGGGTCGAGTCCAGGAAGGAAGACAGAAAATCTTGTGGTACGAATCTTGAGTATGTTCGTCCTTTTGGAGCAGAGATGCACCTCGGCTAACCAGTCGAACACCATAGCTTTGTAACAGGAAAAACCTTAGGGCGATTCGCTCCCAAAAGAAGGGGTACGAAATAGCATGACTGGCCTTTTGATTAATCGTGGTATATCTCGGAGGGAAGTAGAAGCTGAGGCGGTTCTCCCAGCGTAAAGCATATAATCTTTCAAGAGTATCACCCCTAAATCCTCTAGCTCTTCTTCTCATAGATTCGTGGGGCCCGAACCCATCGCAACGGCAAGCATGCTATGTATCCTCTCCAATCCTCGCATGTATCAAGCCCTCCTTGCTGAGCTCGGAGCTCACGACCTGCTCGCTCCGTCCTCGACCAGGGAAATTCTTCCGTACTATATCATCAAGTCTTTCCCTTATTAAAGGCCGCTATTAAGAGTCTCTCCGCCTTCATCCACCTTGTATCGTACTTCTCGAGAAGGCCGTTCCTACTGGGAGTGACATGCTTCCAGATGGCCGCTTTGTTCCTGTCGGTACAACGGCGGACTGCAGTGCGCGGGCGCTGTAAAGGATCCGTGAAGTCTACAACGACGACACAGATGTTTTCTGTAGGAGAGGTGGCTCGAGGTTGTAGAGAAGCTAGAGCTAAGAGGGAGCGAAATGCAGAGCTGGTCTCAGTACGGATAGGTAGACATGCGTGTCCTAAGTTATAATTTGCCTGGCTGAAGAAATACCAACTGGGTGTCGAGGTAAGCTCCTTGGCCATGACCACTGCCCTGTTCAGAAAGCTGACGAGGAGTACAGCTGGTGTGAAGGTTGAACTTCGATCATGGGTTCGCTGAAGGTACGGAGTAGTGTTTCGAGACAAATATTCCTGTAAAGCGGAACGTAGCTGGGGATCTTAGAGTAAGTACCAAAGCGATCCCAGCAAATAGCATGAAGACTTCATTGTACAAGAGCAACTCTGACGTGTCCCCTGGCAAGTAGGATGTTGATTTAGTAGGTAGACAAGCACGCACCAACTATCCCTGGCGAAGACATGACTGTAAGCTATCATCTCCGCTGCGCTGATCTACAATGAGGCTTTCTAGTGGAGTACGAGCTCTAGAGATCTTGCGATTACTTCGTTTACTTGTTTTTGTACACTCATACTATAATCTACTCTCAGCTATGCAGCGTACCCATCTCACATATTCGCTCTGCAGTGAACACTGGCCTGCTATTCATGTCTTGTGACAGTACCGTTCATCCCGACTGTTATCCAATTCCATTGCAAGATGAAGTGAAGAACTGAACGGTAGCAGTGCTCTATGCCTCGGAAATCGATGGAAGCTTGATGAATCATTGGTCGACTAGTATGGTAATGAAAGATTCCTCGCTGATTCATCGACAAATCGCGGCCAATGGCGGTCATCCTGTACTATAAGAACCCCAACATCCTCGCACATTCTTGCACATCCTCGCACCAACACATCCGCACACCCACACCTCCCATATATACGTCGTCTTCTACTATCCATTTCATCCTCATCATTACACGTGCTCGCTTTGCAGTTCTTATGTGCATCACGTTCCATCTTTCACCTACATGTATGACGAATAGAACCGCTTGTATTTCGATAATTAGGGCTCAAGGTGCTAGGCGAGCTACGTAGCACACAGGTCATCGACCCCCCGGCTAGACTCTACACAGCGACACTATATGATTGCCGTAAAGGACAGGCAGCTATGGTGTGACCGATACCAAGCGGTGGTAAGGCGTTGCAATTCACCAGCAGCACAGTGATAACTCAAGTGCTTACAGATTCCACCTTGTTACCAGAAAATCATGGTGATCTTAGGATTTTTATCACAAAGAGCTCCAGAAATGAGAAGTTATGGGACTCTTGACGAGACGACCACTGTGAGTTGAGCACTATTACTTACGGTGCAAAATTAACCAAGATCGTTTAGGGCAATCTGAGTCCCTCACATTTGGTATACCATCACCGATATTCCATGATTGCGGTGTCAAAGAGACCTCGCCTCGAGGCAATCGTGTGGCCCAATCTCAGTCACACCCTGAAGCAGTGACTCAGGGCACATTGCCTTACTTGAAAAAGCCATGAAAGGGCTTTTGCAAAGTTCTATTATTCCTATGACACATAGAGCGTGTCGATTGTGAGAGTAGGCTTTTCGGTCGCTCACATAGACACTAAATCGAGTTTCTTCAGATAGAAAGATGCCCGTTTCTTTTAGTTTGTGAGTTAGGATTCCTAAACTCAAACCGCAATTGGCCTGACACGCAACAGGATACCAAAATGTCTAGAACCAATAATGAATGTTTCGGCATTCCTTCTCGGTAGCCGATGTTATATACGTCGCCGACGCCATGTGGCACTCCTGCATTGCGCAGCTAGACCTTAGCCTCAACGGTGAAAGACTTTCCCCTATACTTTACTGGAGGGACCGTGAGACGGAAGCCATAGATATTCCAATGATGCAGTAGACTCACGCATGTCCCATTGAAGCTTGGTCTCCATCAGTCTGCTTCAGAAATACACTCAAGTCGAGACCACCAAATATTCGAGTGAGCACTCAGATAGAGGCTGTCACTTCTCTGCGGTAGAATCCACGCCGCAACCGTCACATGGATGGCCAAATCAGCACCAGGAAGCAGGAGAAATTCTTGGAGGTAATTCCTCGCTGGGCTCGGCGCTTGTACTGGATATTATTGCACGTGGTGCTCACATTTCACCTTACCCATGGATGCACTAGAGATTGCTTTTGAGCCACGCTCCTTTCTTATGCGACTTAACGAGGTCGCGTCCGATTTATCGCCTTTATCTCAATCTCGAATCCGCGAGCAGTCGTTCTTGTAGACCCAAAAATTACAGAACACGACAATCTGGGTCCGTGGGCTCTAAATGTTGTCTTCATACATTAACAGTTCAAATCTTCCAAGTCAGTAAGCCGTCGCCCGAAGCCGTCGTGGTTCAAGAACCCATCGGATGTCTCGCATTGGCTATGGTCTTTATCCTGGTCACTGAACCGCTAAATGCGTAGTACACTGGTGTTACAAGGGATGCAAAGAGCGTACCGAATTTCGCAGTCTATCCTTATCCTTAGCCTCCGCAGGGAAGATTCTTTGGTACGCAAAGCGTTGAATTGTCGGATTGTGAAAAGAGTATGAATGAAGCGGCTTGCTATTGGTACAGCTACGCCAGTTTTACGGGACGAAGCCTTCTTGGTATTAGAAGCCGGGAGAGTTCTAGCTGCGCAAAAGCTGGCGGAACCGTCCTCTTTGGCTGTATGACTTACTCTTTTACAGACTTCTCTGCTTTGAAAGACGTGTTCGAGACTTTTGAATTTGACTGAGCATCGAAGATCATGGCCCAGCGGACTTTATGTTGAACGAGGCTGTGAAGCCGATCTGTGGAGGACAAGTCTTTGCGGGACTTGGAAAGACTTATGATATGAAGTGCTTGCACCTGTTATACACTCCACTCCTCACTTTCAGCATTCTTTTACCAGAGAAAGAAGTGCTCAACGTCAACGTCAACGATATGATATTAGGTTATCAAGAACGTTCTCTCAAACATTTCAAAAGAGATTAGAAAGACTTTAGACTGCGAGTCTATTGCGAGACCTAGCCAAACCTGATGTACTTTTACATAGATACCTACAATGGCTGCGATGCTTGTTGAAAAGAAATTACAGGAAGCGGATTTTCGCAAGGACGAAGCGCTAGCTTTCCCACCGATACGATCTTTTCGACAAAGAATGCTGCTATTCTCTCCTCAGGAAGACACTGCCAGCTGTAGAATACTCTGGGCAAAGACAAACCTACGTATTCATGTGCAGACATGGAAGGGATGTCATACGTTGAAAGCCACTGCAATGAACACTCTTGAACCTCGCCCCTTGCTCTTTCCGCGCGGTTCCCGCGATCAAGAAGCCGGTTCCAGTAACGTCGAAGGCATAATCACCCATCGTTTTCAACGCTACTATGAGCTAGAGAAAAATTTTCAAAACAAGGTCGACCTCACTTCCCACTTCCTCAACCTCGCAAAGGTCAATCAATCAGCGAGCAGCAGTGGATTTATGTCGATATAAGGAATTTCCTACAACGATACTACTATTAGCTCGAGAGAAAGTTTCAAAACAAGGTCGACCTCACTTCCCACTTCCTCAACCTCGCAAAGGTCAATCAATCAGCGAGCAGCAGTGGATTTATTTCGATATAAGGAATTTCCTACAACGATACTACTATTAGCTCGAGAGAAAGTTTCGAAACAAGGCCGACCTCAATTTCCACTTCCTCGACCTCACAAATGTTGACCTATCAGTGGGCAGACCTAAGCCGGAATAAGGAGGTTCTTTTCCCCCTAATGCCAGATTGCCCTTGACGCAGATCAAATCGCCCACTACTCTATCTTACCGTCGGTCTAAGCACACGCAGCTACTATTAGCTCGAGAGAAAACTTCAAAAGCGGTTTCAGCGAACAAGAAGCCTTTTCCAATCGTCGAGATATCAAGGAGGTCTTTCGATTCAGCAAGATGCGAATCTTGGTCTTGCAATATGCACGTCCGCAAACCAAATATGTCGCCAAGAACTACAAGGTACCAGTAACATTATTAGGCTTTGGCATATGGCCTGGGTTCCAGATTTGGGCTAAGAAGAATCTGATCCTTATGTCAGCTGCTGTTGATGCAGCTGCGTTGTACATAACAAATAAAGGACGCGGGGAAAAAGTATTCGAAACAGCTGCTATGTACAGTACCCCGCATTAAGTCACGGTCGCGCGCTCCCCAACCAATACACCCCCCACCTGCATCAACCATTGAACCATCAAATTCAGCTGGGGAACTTCAATATTTGGGCTAGTTATTTAGTAGTATATGACTTATAATTCCCCGATCAATATTTAGTATGCCAGCCCTTCGCTATAATTAGAGCTTCACATCTGCGTGGCATACTGGAAATTAGCCCCTCTATTACCTTCTCCCGTATGTTCCCCCAGGCCTTCTGTAAAATCTGGAACAGTTGGGTTTCAGCTTCCTCGCCTTTACCCTTCAGTTTATCCAAATCCGGATAGACTTTATAGGCTTCCTTCTTCAGTAGGGCCCAGAGATTTTCGATGGGGTTCAAATCGGGGCTGTACGGAGGCCACTCCATGACTTCTATACCCATTTCCTGGAACCAGAGCTTCGATTTTCTGGCTCTATGTATCGGAGCGTTATCCTGCATGAACACTAGTCCTGGCTCCCATATGCCAGCCAAATTGTGATCCAAAATCTGAATGTAGAAGACTGCTGAATAGCCGTGTTTTTTGGATTCGAAGTCCCGATCGAGCAGGTATAAATTCGATCTTTCAGAACCCCAGAAAGCTCCCCAAATCATAATGAAAAAGGGCTTTCCACTGGGAATTTCCATTACTTTATCTCTATTCCATTTCTGTTTGGGAATTCCAAACACCCATTCTGGTGTTTTACCTGATCCCCGAGCCACGGATGCTTCATCCGACCAGATGACATTGTCTCATTGATTCACGGTCCAATCCTTATGCTTTTTAGCCCATTTTAACCGAAGCAGAGCAACTTCAGGTGTTAATTTCGATCGTCGAAGAGCTAGCCAGTGAGAAATTCCGTGAGCTCGTAGTGTTGCGTTGAGAGTTCTCGCGTTCAAATCGATCCCGATGTTCGTTTTCAGCTGTCTCCAGGTGATTTTAGGCTCCGATCGTAACTGACGTAACAGTACCCTAGCTGCTCGAGGGGTAATTGATAAAGGCCTTCCTGATCTGGGTTTATTGACTCCGAAGGGTGCAGTGCAAAGCCTTCCTAAAACTCCATTTATGGTGGTGCGGGGAACGTTCAAATTGCGACTGATTTGGGTGGGTGTAGCTCCTAGCTCAGCTTGCCCCGTAATTTTCCCTTTAGTCAACAAATCGAGCTCCTTTCTTGAGGTCTTATTACCAGAAATTGTAGTTAACGGAGCCCTTCTGAGCATGGTGAATGTGGTTGAAGAAGGTTGATTGTTTTGAAGGTACGCGATTTTACGTGTTTTCGCTTAAGTGACCGTGACTTTTTGCAGGGTACTGTAGTGTCGGTAGTTGTACAACATGGGTAGTGCGCCCAACCACAATGCAAATTGCCTTGAGATTAGCCCTGGGTACTACCTACTGTACTCGTACTGTACCTACCTACCTACTCCCGAGATGCTTTTTAGTTTGTAGCCCTACAATAGCCGATTTCTGGGGGCGATAATTACTTTCATGCCTGGAATTCAGATGGTTTATCCCCTAAACTTAGGTGATGATCGCCTAGAGATTAACGGGGTTCGGCTATGGTAGGGCTGGGTAATTAGCTTACCCTCTCATTTCGCATTTTCTGCGTGGATATCTTTACTGCATGTTCTAGTTGTGCTTTTGATAGAGCTGGTGCAATAGCTTCAGAGGCGGAGACTGGTACGACCAAGTACTCCGCACAGGAAAGATCTCCAGGTCGTTTGCAAATTCTCCCAATTATCGTACTTGGCACATCAGGCGTTCCTGCCATCAAGATCTGCCCGCCATACGGAGTACTGTAATTTAACATCGTTCCATGAAGCCTCGAGAGTTTCAGATGTACCGAGTGCTTGGAGACGGGAAAATAGAACCAGTTGGTTGTTGCAGGGCGGTGCGACTAATGTCTAATTAATCCTTGCCATCTTAAGCTAAGGTACGCAGTATGTACTAAGGTACCACAGTGGTAAGTACTAGTAGTAGTATACGGTATACTCCTTACCAGAGCACGAGTCACATGACAGCTCCAGCCCTGCACCGTCGTGGTGATTGGTCGGATCCCGAGTCCGGCTTGCGTTTACGGACGCACTAGCAGCAACAGAGCTTTAGTGCACGCCACCAACTGACTGTGAGGCTGCTTTCTTCACACGACGAAGCTTTCTTTTCAGGCAAGTACATCCGTACTGTGTACAGTTAGTTAAGGTAGGTTATCGTCGCCGATATGATACAGCCCGTGTGACTTACTACGTAGAACTAACTAGTACGTAGTAGGTGTGGTGATATCAACCAACCAACCAAAGAAGAAGAAAACCACAACACCATTGTACCAGCGCTGTTAGGAATCGAACCTAATATAAGGTATATAACTCTCCAACGACTCAACCCACCCACCAACCCACCAACCAACCAACCCACCAACCCACCAAACAACCAACATGGTCTGGACCGATACCTACGGGTGCCTTTCGACTTCGCAATCTTCGTCTTGTATTACCTGCCGTATGTACCCCAGCTGTGTGTGCCTCGCCAGGCCACTTTCATTAGTAGTACACTACGGAGTAGTATGACCTCTAAGGCATCCAAAGATTTGCTGCGAAGGTTTGCGGGGGAAACGCCCGTGCGGGGTCTCCACTATTTCCCCAAATAAGGTGACACGGTAATCTATAAAACCTCCGGTCGTCCTCACTACTCAGTCTCCAGTCGTCCAGCTACTACTCCTTGACAATCCCACCGCCGAGATGTCGTCGCATCCAGACCTTAGTACCAAGTATGCCCTCACAATCCCCTTATGAGAAAGGTCAAAAGTGCTGCTGCCGTAGCTGACGGGGGAAATTACAGGGCAGCCGACTTTGCTCACGACGAGAATCCGGCGAGGCGTGGCTCCATCTTTGCAGATGAGACTCATCGCCGCCAAAGTGTGGCCGCTTTGAAGGACAACACCACTGGAGAGTGAGCGCCGACATTCTCCAGCAACGACGTTCGCGGCTAACATTGACAAGGATCAAGAACCCTCTCGTTGGAATCCCTAGAGCAGATTTACTACAAGATGTCGACAACTATGCACAAGCAAATAGTCTCACCGATATCTTGCCTATGCTTCGAAAGGGTGCTTTGGTTGCACAAAACCCTCTCGGTATCGAAGACATTCCCGACCTCAATGAGAGTGATCGAGAGGCCTTGCGTAATGAAATTACACATCGATGGCGACACCCGAAAACACTCTATTTCACCATAATCTTGAATTCCATTGCTGCCGCTATTCAAGGATGGGACCAGACAGGTATATGCCATGGTAATAAACAACTGCTCCCGTTATTAACCTTCGGTTGCAGGGTCGAACGGCGCCAATCTTTCGTTCCCAGTGACATTTGGTATTCCTGACAAAGGCCCGGAATGTACCGCTGCTGGGACGTGTGAAAGCAACTCGTGGCTTATTGGGTTTATCAACTCTTGCCCGTACATCTGTATCGCGCTTTTGTATGTTTGAAACTGCGCATGAACAAAAATCATGCCATGAGTGGAAAGGGCTAATTATGGTGGCAGTGCTGGTTGGCTTTCCGATCCTCTCAACAACTGGCTGGGTCGGAGAGGGACGATTTTCGCCGCAGCCATTTTCAGTTTACTTGCGCCCATCGGATCGGCAGCTACACAGAATTGGGGCCAGCTCGTTGCATGCCGTGTCTTACTCGGTGTTGGCATGGGCTTGAAGGAAGTCACCGTCCCAGTATACTCGGCCGAAAACGCACCGACAAACATTCGTGGTGGCCTAGTCATGTCATGGCAAGTCTGGACAGCATTTGGAATTTTCCTCGGAACTTGTGCCAATCTCGTCGTCATAGGAGCCGGAAACATTACCTGGCGGCTGCAGTTGGGGTCTGCCTTCATTCCGGCAGTCCCACTGGTACTTGGTATCTGGTTTTGTCCCGAGTCCCCCAGATGGCTCATCAAGAAAGGAAAACATGCGAAAGCTTATCGTTCTCTATGCCGAATCCGAAACACTAACCTCCAGGCGGCTCGCGATCTTTACTTCATTCACGCCCAGTTAGTTCAAGAGGAATTATTTGTAAACGAAATGGGCGTTGCGAAGACCGACAACTTCTTTACCAGGTTTATGGAACTCTTCACAATTCCTCGAGTTCGACGTGCTACCCAAGCCTCTGGAATTGTCATGATTGCCCAGCAAATGTGTGGAAGTAAGTTCTTGCAGCAAAGTAAGTACTTAGCGTTTGTATGAAAGCTGACGGATTTACCCGTAGTCAACATCATTGCTTTCTATTCATCGACCATCTTTGCAGAAGCAGGAGCTAGCAATATCACCGCTCTTTTGGCGTCGTTCGGCTTTGGATTGGTCAACTTTGTCTTCGCGTGGCCTGCTGTCTGGACAATTGATACCTTTGGACGCCGAGGCTTACTCATTTTTACGTTCCCACAAATGTTCTGGACCTTATTGGCCGCTGGCATGTCTTATTACATACCTAAATCCAGTTCCGCCCATCTTGGCATGGTTGCATTCTTCATTTACCTCTTTGACGCATTTTACTCTCCGGGCGAAGGACCGGTGCCATTCACGTACTCGGCTGAGGTGTTTCCAATCTCTCACCGAGAAGTCGGCATGTCCTGGGCCGTGGCGACAAACAACTTCTGGGCAGCCGTACTTTCGCTGACATTTCCGCGCATGCTTATCGCGTTTGGACCTCAGGGATCCTTTGGCTTCTACGCCGCCCTTAACATCGTCGCTCTGATCCTGATCTTTTTATTTCTCCCGGAAACCAAACAGCGTTCTTTGGAAGAGCTAGACTACGTATTTGCCGTACCTACCCGAACACACGCGCGCTACCAGTTTACGCAAGTTCTCCCCTGGTGGTTCAACCGATACGTATTGTTTAAAAAGGGTGCTCCTTGCCCTGAGCTGTACAAATTCGACACCGCCGGTTCTGAGTCTGAAAGGTACGAACAGAGGTACGACGGTAGTGGTCACACGAAGGAAATCTGAGGGCTGGCGAGTTTGGCGAGTATTTTGAAATTACGATTCGCAAGGTCCTTGCGCGACTATCAAAGAATGTCGCCTGCGCTTACCGGTCCGAGGGCTCTGTGCCATCTACACTGTATTTTGCAATAGCTGATAACGTACATAACATTTTCCCACGATCATTTCCGGCTGTGCCCTGACAGCAAACGGAAAATTGCATATATGCTTTTTTCAAATTCACAGTCCCCCAGAACTCGAGACGTTTCCCTTGATGTCTCGGGGCGCTAAATTACACAGCCGACCAACGGCGTTTGAACGTCGCCAAATTCCCGTGTTGCGGTAAATTTCATCGTGACCGCATGCATAGCTTACAGAATTTGCACACCCGTAACTGTCTCCCATTATGCCCTCCTTCCCATTCGTGGGGGCCATCCGTTACGAGGTATATCACTGTTGAAATATGACTGAACTAGAAGGTTTGCAGCATATGTAGGATGTGTGTTTGGGTGAAGTTCTATGGAGGTTCGAAGCTTCGGTTAAATACAGTGCGTCATGTGACCTCGATAGGTCCGAGCATAACTCCCGTTTCAACAATCACATCACACATGTGGGCCCTTCCTTATCTCTCTGTCTCTACGAATTTGTTTGCTCGTTGGTACCTAGCAACTTTTCACGCAGCTATCCGTTACTGGGTACCTTCTATGCTACCTTCATCTCTCTCACCCTCGGTTCGTTTGTTGCGAGATATATCATGCACTTTCAATCCTTTCCCCCTAAGACGGCGGGATATGGTGTTTTTGGGGGGGGGGGGGGGGGGGGGGTTTCGTATATATATATATACATTGTTCACCCAGGTCTGTTTTTATTCTTTTTGGGCACGCATTTATGTAAAACTTTCGTTACACCACTAGATTTCATCTGTTTTTGATGAGATGGCAGGGATGGACTTGCCTAATGATGTCTTGCGTGGTGTATTACCTCACGATCTACCATTTTAGTCTTCAGGGTAATGGGTCCGGCTCAAAGTGTCGACTTAGATCTACCACACGCAACTACAACCAAGTCGTGGAAATTGGCAATTGGCATTCGGCAGTGGTGCTATCGAGGTCGAATATCGACACTGCGATGTTCGATGAGATGGGAACAAGGGTGTTGGATCCATTGTTTCGACAACACGGAAGGAAGTGTCAAGCTTAACCTGGCACAATGGTCGTTGTTCATCAAATGTGTTACTGTTCAACTAAGTGCGGAGCTGACAATCGGTCGAACATGATGGGAAATATATCGTTTTCTAGACTCTATTCTCCTTCGTTCCTATCTACTACAAACCTGACGCCGAAGATCATCATTTGTATCAAGCTTATCTGACCTCTACTACACCGAAGTCTACTATTGTCCAGTCATCCAGCAACAGACAATATGACTTCAAGGAACATGAGAGATATGGGAACTCAGACCGATCCTTCACCGCAGCTTGTCTCGCAAAGCATCATGGTCGACAAGGGGACCCAGACTGGTCCACCAACACGAGACATAGGGCCCAGACCGAGTGGAAAGAAGATGCTGGTATGTCGACGGAGCCAGAGACTCCTTCACGCGCATCTTTGATGGGTCTCCCAGCTGAGCTCCGGATGCAAATATACGAGCAGGTTTTGACAGTGAAGAATGACAGCGGCCAACCTCGCCTGCGCGACCGCGTTGATTTGGAGACCGACGATGACATAGCATTCCAAAACCGGGAATACTATGACAACTATCCGTCCCGGGTTCCAGAGGCACAGAGGTGTGACAACGCAGTTTTGCGTGTGTCTCGCCAAACCCACGAAGAAGCCATTCAGCTTTTCTATCGTGTGAATAACTTTCACTACTCAACTTATCTTCTCAGGCCTGAACCATGGCTCCAGAATTTCCCGATGCCTTACGGCGTGACGACCGACAAGCCTTTCCACCCTTCCCTAGAGTGGATGACGAATCTCAGCGTGGATTTAGCTGGCTCGGACCACCATAATGCCAACAAGGCGCAACTCGACCAGTACATGTCCGAACACATCAACCTTATCGCCAGGACTTGTCCCAAGCTCCAGGTTTTCACCCTGCATTTCATGTGGGAGAACGGCCGAAGGCATATCAAAGTCGCCTTGCTAGGGCAATCCCTTACAGCAGCAGCGCTAGCTGCGATGAAAGTCCGCGACCTGTTGAGCATCGTGGCGACAGCGCCCCTCGGACCTGTGGGCCACCTTGGATATGCCGACCTACGCCATGCGGTCGCGCCAGAGCGCTGCTGGGATAGCAGAACCTTGGAAGACTGGCCGGAGATTAGTATCACCAGGAGATGCTATGAGGGTTACCGCGGGATGTTGCATAGGCACGTGCTGTGGAGATGGGATCTCCACACCTCGCGGCGGCCGCGACCATGTTCGGAAACTCTCGAGGACGGATCTCTGCGAGTGGAAGAACTGGAGTAGACGGTGCTAGTAGGAGCAAATGGAGTTCTGGTGGAGTTTTGAAAAAGCTTAGCCATTTCCTTTAAAGCAAAACTCTTACATACCATTCCAAATCTTCGAAAATGCTATTGTGATATGCTTGGTGTGATAACATATTACTCTACCTAGGTAGTCAAATTTTAGTTCATGGCTTATAAATACCACAGGTTTTTCTATTTTCATTACCTTTGTCGAAGCACAAACATTACGTGGAGTGTCGAGAGTGAGAAGTGGTATTCTCTCTTCCCCGTGCCTATTCACCTCGTCATCCTCAGTGCGTCGGAGAAGCTGCGCAGCTATCACACTATTCTAGCCCTCTTGTATATCAGTGTAGGTTGACGGGGCTGAGTTTTACCGTCAGTGTTTTTTCTCTGTTGAGTGGGTTCTTTCTTTGGCTAGCCATTTCAGACAGCTCACCGCCACCACCTCTCGTTTGATTGATGCCTCGACTCAGTCAGCAATAATGGCACCCCCAGCTACTCTACCCTCCGCCCGAGTGGGCCACTACTAATATCTCTAAATATCAGCAAGCCCCCAAATGAAACTTACCATCTAAACCCAAGTTCCACCCTCAAACCCCCTCTTCTCCCAAAACGCCCCCTCCTCTCTCGTCCTCGTCCTTCCTCTCATCGGCATCAGCAAAATCCACGTCCGCGCCCACCGTCTATCCCCCTCATACCCCTCCACACTCGTCCTGACCGTCGGCCACATCCGACACGTCGCTGTATGCCACATCTCCAGCGGCGCCACCGCCCGCCTCAGCGGCCCATACGCGTTTCCGCTCCGCAGCCACGGGCCTGATCCCACCGCTGTAATCACAATCCTATCCCGCACGTGCAGAAGCCGCAGCGCAGCCGGGGTCAGCGCGTTGTCGAGTGCAAGTGCAAGAAGTATGTCGTCCGGCTCGCCAGGAGGGGAGAGGAGATTCAGCGCGAAAACGCGCAGGGTCGGGCAGGCGTCGGCAAGATTGGTGAGCTCGTCGGCGAGGATGGCGTCGATGTGGCGCTGGCGGGCGAGAGAGCGGCGGGGTTGGGTGGGGGAGGGGGAGGGGAGAGCGTAGTCGATGCTGAGGGTGGTTAGGTAGGAGGAGTGGGCGGTGAAGAAGAGGGGGGAGGAGGGGAGGCGGAGGGGGCTTACGAGGGAGATATGGAAGTGGTTGCGGGTGTAGAGGGTTGGGAGGGCGTCGTTGTGGATGAGGCGGGAGGTGCGGAGGAGCGCGGTGTTGAGGGTTGAGACATGTGGGCGGTTTGCTAGTTCGATTGGGCGACGGAGTGTGTGGGGAGACACGAGGACTATGTCGTATATTTGAAGCCGGATTTCGGCGGGGAGTTCCATGAATGATGGCCGTCGCCGAATAGCTTGTAGGCCAAGCTTTTCTAAGAGAGTATTAGCTCCTATCCTGTTGTCGGGGTCGTGGACTCTGTAGAAATGGTAACGACGGTAAAGCGACATAACGACGTTGAGGAGAAGTAGGAGTGTCCAGATGAGGAAAGACATACTTCCGGCGATAACTGACAGTCTCTTTTGACGAGCTGTCAATTAGGAGGGCTGAAAGATATTGCCTGGAAGAAGATTTCTAGTTGGAAAAGAGATTTTAGCATATCTATGGGACATAGTAAGGGGAATTTGTTTGTTCGGGACAAAGCTGAACAATAATATTGTGTTAGATAAGCAGAGGACAACGGAGAAATAACAGAAAGCCATTAAACAAAATCAATACAAGATGATACATATTGACAACGAATGACAAGCCTGCACCAAGGCATTGATCGGTAAGGAGTGGTAAAAAGATGGACGAATGTGGATCTTGACTGTTCAGAGGTACGAGGCTCGGAAAGCTCAGAGAATTAAATGGTTCCCATTGTAATGTTCTCTTACAATACCATAGGTGATTGGATAGTGAAACACGTGAACTTTAAACCTTTCTCAACGAACAAATCTAGAGACTCACCATTACCATGGAAAGAGATCCCCTATCGCATGTAAGCGTCGTAGCACCCCCTACCGCTCCAAAATCCCGGGAACCAACTCTACCGCACCTTCCGAATAGATGCTAGGAAATTGCATAGATATACGTGTCAGTTGGCGACATCAGAAGAAAATATCGTATGACCCTCTCCTTTAGGCAAGAGCTGAAACAAAAAGGTACCCAGTAGTAGACAACAGTGGGGTTCCATATAAATCTCGAACAAGACCCGACCTGTAATTTTGAGAATTTTCAGGAACAGTACAACGGCTACTGCACTTGAAAGGAAATGGTTGGAAAGGAATAAGCTATTGATAGAATATCCAACAAATCAGAATTGATCGATGAAAATTCTCATGATGATCCAGCAGGGTGAATCTGTCGCAAGCAAGCTTATTGTCCTGGAACGACCTGGACCTTTCAGAGACTCGACAACCCTACAGGCTTAAGACGGGATCCTTGGATAGGACGCTAATTGTGGTGGCTCGGAATCTTCCAATGTATGTCGTCGCCTGATGCTAAAGGGGCTGCCTATCCGCAGCGCCTTGCCACTGGGAAGAGAACATTGTCGCGGCTTTGTTCTTCTAGACTTCATTGTTCATAACTTCGTCGTTCAAGTTCGCTCGTGGGCAAGCGAGAAGGTTCGGTCAGAAGAAGGGATACAGGTCCGCTCCTGTATGACCTACACGTCAGTACAGATGGAGTAGCTATGAGCGAAAGCCAAGTCCTGGGTAGAATGGTGAATTTTCTTCCAAATCCATCGGCCAACACATTATTTGTGCGCAAAGGATCAGCGCCTCTAAGCTCTTAGCTCAACCCGGCGGCGATTCATGCGTAGATTCCAGTCCAGCAAGGGCAGTACTGTTCAAGCCAGGTTGTTATCAATGTGGTGATGCTCCGCGTTTACTTGTATATTTCCGTAGAGAGTAGGTGACAAAGGGTGCCGTTGTCATTGGCACGGCAGTCACATCGCACTAATCGCTATAGAGCCTAGGTAAATCAAGCACACTACGAGGTGATGCTTTAAAGTATTGGAAATGGCCATCGTACCGCAATTGCACTATACACGAACATCAACAAAAGATGCAAATATTAACATATACGAGTAATAACGTCAAATATATATAGAGACATTAGATGATTCGAATTATAATATATATCTATCCGTGAAAGTTATTGCCGCCCTGTTTAACGATGACTTGAGCAACCCGATGCTTCTGATTCAATATAAAAGGATTAATATTCTTTTCTACGAGATGATGCTTTAAAGTATTGGAAATGGCCATCGTACAGCCTTAAGGGCCAACGTAGCTTATTATATAAGCATTTATATCTATCATATATTTACCTTATAATCATTCTATTTCCTATATCACTATGTCAGCTCAAAAACGCGGTCGTGAGATCAGTTCAGCCACTCGAGCAGCTATTGCCTACGCTCGATATCAGGATCGATCATCTTTACGCGTCATACAGGCTCGCACCGGAGTTTCTTTGACATCAATATCAAATATCAGCAATCATGCTTGCAAACAGACTAAAATTCATGAAACAGAGTCTTTTCGCGAGAAAAACGTTGCTTCTGAGTCGCGTTCTGAAAGGCCTTCATTGTTATGTCAGAAGCAAATTGATATAATGATCAAACTAGTCACATCTAGCTATGAATGACGACGCAGATTCTGAATCATGATTGCACGCGAATGTGAAGCATTAGTCTCACGATCTACGATAGAGAGAATCTTCAAGAAAGTCGAATACAATCGTTATTCATCTCGTCAAAAGCTCTATCTTATCGTGATTATGAAAACGAAGCGTTTAGACTGATGTAGAGATAAAGAGTTCTGAAATGTAATATCGAGACAGAGATGAAGTAGAGTCATCTATACGAATGAAACGTCAGTCAAATTAGGAAAATTGCGAAGTCTTATACACGTTACACGAATCAAAGAAGAAGAGTGAAAGTCAGATTGCTGTGAGAAGATTTTTTTTGAATATACAATGTTCATGTTTTGAGATTCTATAGCTCTGAATTGAAAG
>JAABUH010002348.1_pt1 | contig 18314 bp, 31 predicted proteins | sample 5559121 | NCBI WGS metagenome assembly JAABUH01 (sample SAMN10711871, study PRJNA513364) | rock metagenome | isolation source: Antarctica rocks | place: Antarctica: Victoria Land, Battleship Promontory nord | collected 2015-12-28
GGGCCGTGCCCCCCAGCGCGTTGCTGCGCTTCCCCCTGCTCGCACGCAGGCTTCAAGCTGTTTGACGTTGCAGGGCACTGCGCGTCTGGCGCGCAGGGATCAACGCCGTACTGTTCTACAGCCCCGTCATCTTCACCACGCTGGGCTCCAGCCAGCAGGCGGCGCTGCTCTCTGCCGTGGCTGTGCGCCCCAAACGCGGGCATGGGCCTGTCTTGCATTGTCCCTGTGCAGTGTGCAAGGTCTGGAGGCTGCCCCGGGTGTTGTCGCACAATCAGAGGCAGCGCTTCCACAGAGCATTTTCAACGTGCTTGCTGTAGGCAAGCGTGTCGAGAGACAGATTCTCGAGTTCATGCGCGATCTGGTGTTGCAGCAATGCTCACCATGCATGCACATAGACGATGTGTTTGATTCATAGAGCCAGAGCAGGCTGTGCGCTGTGTGCCACAAAACTAACTAGCAACCGAGCGTGCCTGCGTGCAGGTGGGCGGCACGATGGTGGTTGGGACAGCCATATCCTTACTGCTAGTGGACAGGGTGGGCCGCCGGCCGCTACTGATTGAGGGCGGCCTCCAGGCGCGGCACGTTGAGTGTGGGATCGGAAGCAGAGCATGTCTGCCACCACTCTGCGTCCTTGCAAGAGGGCTTCATTGAAGCTGTTCGCATGCGTCGCAACAGTGACGTCCGGCTGAGCCATAAGCTTCGCAGGCAAGCCGGGCCGTGTGCGACCCTGCATTGTCATGCTGTCGTGCTGAGAATGATGGGGCCAGTGTCAAAGTGACGTACGGCGCGCGCAGATGCTGGCCGCGGAGGTGACGGTCGCGGGACTGCTGGCCAGCAGCGGCGGGGGCCTGAGCCAGGGGCGCGCGGCGGCGCTGCTCGCCATGTTCTGCATCTTCGCGGCCGCCTTCGCCTGGTCCTGGGTGCGCTTACAGCCCCACGGGCTGTGCACTTCTCGCATCGTCAACCGTCAGAGCGCTTGTCGAGTTCTTGCGACGTCCGTCTCCACTTTGTGTATCAGGTTTGTTGCGCATCGGGCCATGCAACTCCACTCTCCTGTAAGTGCACATTGAGCTGTGCTGCGCACCTCGCTGCCGGGCTTGCAAGTGTTAGGCTTGATGCAGTGCTCCAACTGACTGCCCAGTGACGTTCAGGGGCCGCTGGGATGGCTCATACCCAGCGAGATCCAGCCCTTGGAGACGCGCTCAGCCGGCCAGGTGAGCGCCCTGCATAATTAGCATCCACATTGCCATCGCCGCCCCCTTTCACTATGCGCTGTGTGCTTGCGCATATGTTGATGTGTTTGCATGCCCTGTCACGACCCCATGTGTGCTGCTTTTGCCTGTACGTTCAAGACTGTGCCCCATGGCGAGCGGCATAGCAGGAGTGCAGGCAAAGGCAGGTTGCAGGCAGGTAACCTGTGCTGCTGGGCTGCGCAGAGCTTTGCCACGGCAGTCAACTTCATGGTTGCCTTTGCGATCGGGCAGTCATTTCTGGCCACGCTTTGCGCGATGCGCTGGGGTACTTTCCTGTCTTATGGTGAGGCCCCTGCTCTGCCCAAGCACACCTGGAACTTGCAATGTCACCTCCGTTCTGATACTGTGTCCAGGTTGCTGTCCTGCTAAATTGAAGAGAGCGTACGCGCCTGCTGCTTGCTCCATTACCGAGCGTGTCTTGCAGCGTCGACATACAAGTGTCACTAATGCTCATAAGTAGCGCGCTAAGGCTGCCGTCATGGTTGCAGGGGCGTTTGTAGCACTGATGACAATTTTTGCTGGTGCCTGCATGGCTGAGACGCGTGGCGTGCCGCTGGAGGTGATCACCAACATACGCGCCGTGCAGAACTGTGAATAAGCACCATGCTGGCTTATGGCTGCGAGTGAAAGCCACAAGTCCAACTATGCTCATGTGCAGAACAGGCGAGCTTGATGGTCCACTGCATGTGCATTGCTGGGTGCTCAAAGCACTGTCTCCGTCTGCATGCGACTTCACACAGGAGTGCTCTCATGCGCCCTCCCTTGCATGTAAGAGGATTTGCTCCCGCATAGACTGCAGTCACAAACCATCTGCAAATGCATGTGCCTGAGACCTTTTTATGCGCGCAGGCCATGCGCGAGCTGTGGCGGCGACACTGGTTCTGGAAGGGCGCGCTGGTCCTGTCCGGCGCGGGGCGGGAGGTCCATGACTCAGGCAGGAGAAAAGCTGGCAGTGCAGAAAATTTACAGGGTCTAAATGGCAGGGACAGTGCTGTGGAGCTCAAGGCTGGGGCTCAGGCAAATGCAGCTTAGCAGTCTCGGGGTGAACCTTGATAGCTAGCAAGCTCAGGCAGTGCCAAGCCTGCCAGGGGTTGCACTGGTGCATGCTAGAATGATGCGCGGGATATAAATGCATGCCGTGAACGCATCCTCCGGTAGTAATGAACCTGGAGAAGGCGTGCAGTAGACACACGAAGCACATCACATGAGGGCACTCATTTGCTGTGGTGTTGGAGCTTGACGCCTGCTGCTCAGCGGTGTGCACATGGGTCAGGCTGCTGCGGGCTGGCGCCAGCATCTGCATGCGCTGCTGGGCCAAGCGCCTCCATGTCAGCCAGCCAGCAAGGGTCCGAGTGCTGCTTCGGCGCCTTGCCCCTTCGTGGCGCGGGGAGAGTGTGGCGCAGGTTCATGCGTGGCACTACCACAGGCGCAGCTCCATGCGCCTGGCGGCCGGTGACGTGGTATGTGTACAGTGGCAGCGGATCACCTGGGTAGTGCAGCTGCACGCAGGGCTGGGTCAGCAGCAGGGCATGCCTTCCCCCCTCTGCTCACCAAAAGTACAGCACATGCCGCCTGGCTCACCAGAGTGCCGATGCAGCTTGGGTACCGCCTTGGCATTGGTTGGACGTCCTGATTCAAGCATCATATCAGGCGACTGTACCCCTGCATACTCTGCAAGGTCTGCAGCATATGCACACCGCATTGTGGAAGCGCAGCTGGCTGCTGGTGTACAAGTACATGTTAGATGACCACGACGCCTTCAGCCGCTCAGTGCAGCGGTTGGCTGCGCTTCTGCGCCGCAGCGTGTCGCGCAGGGCTGCCGAGCGGTCGGACATGACGCCGGTCACTCCTTCATTGGCCTTTGTCCATGCGCACAGCAAACGAAGTAAAAAAGTCCAGCTGGCATGCACTGAGAGCCTCAAAACACCCAGCTTGGCTCGTTATCATGGTGTGCACGCCACAGAACCTGCGGTGGCTTTGCTGCTGGTGAGCGCGGTGCTCGACTACGCAGCTGTCGGGAATGCAGTGTGTCTCCTCTGGCGGGTCCTGTAGCCAGCGCTTGCTGCCTGCTCTCTTGTAATGGTTCATCTTTGGTGGGGCTGGCCACATTCGAGACACCTTGCATGCTGAGCCAAGCGCTCAGCTCTGCCAACAATTGTTTATATGTGGTCAGGGACCCTGGTTGTGAACCTAAACAGCCCTGCTTGGGTTGAATGCGCTGCTCGAGATCTTCAGACAGGACACCAGCATCTCTGCAAATGCTTGTGCTTACAAACAGAGGTGCTGTGAGAAAGCAAAGCTGCTGAACCTGCTACTGGACTCACCATCCGACCATGTGAACAAGTGAGCAGCTATATTGGTCAAGCGGAAAACAGCCTCTGCAGGCAACAGACTGCATGCTGTTGCAATGCGTTGCAGGGCCCGGACGCAGGCACACACGCAAGGAATGCAGAGCAGCACGCCAGGACAAGGTGAGCACACTGAGCAGCCATGCCACATGGAGAGTGGCGCGAGCTGGAAAACCAACGGCGCTTTGCCCTTCAGCAGTCCCTGGTGCATGGCCTGGCGAGCAGATGAGCACACGCGAGCACGTCATTGGACGTAAATGCAAGGTGCCTTGAACCGCAACAGCAGCGAAACATACCTGAGCAGCGTGGTCAATCGTCATCATCTTCCCGCACATCGTCTGGCGCTCCGTTCCGTATCTGCTTCGCCACTACCCTGATGATCAGGTACGACCTGCACAGCATGCACACGTCAGTAACAGCAAGCATGAGCTTAGCTAGGACTTGCTGCTCACCCTGGTCGCTCAACCCGTACATGACATCAATAAGGGGCAGTGCAGGCAAGGCAGGCCAGTATCATCCATGCAGAACAGGTTGGAGAGGCCCGGGTGCGAGCAGCGCAAGTCGCACCAGTACAGATGCAACGCGAAGAGGAAGCAGAGCAGCCCTAGGAAGATCTCCCAGTGCGGGTGCGGGTCGATGTTGTAGACCTTGGCCACCAGCTGACCAGCAAAACAGAGGAGTGCATGTCAACACTGGCCGTCCACAATGCCAGTGCAGAGTCCATAAAGTTACATAGCTGCACACGCGCCCAGGACTTTGTGGCGCACCTCGATTGGCTCGTAGATGACGGAGCGGATGACGTAGGCAGGAAAGTAGTAGATGCGGGATGCAAACCAGGACAGCATGAAAACTACAAAGAGCACGTTCGGCGCATGCTTCTGCTGTGCGTAGCGCGCCATCTTCGCCGCCTCCAGGAAGATGTCGTTGATGTCGTGGCACAAAAACACCATCGACCCCACCTTGACAAAGCTGCGGCCCGGCAGCACAGCACCCATGACGGACGCGCGCAGGGGTACGAGCCCAGTGCCGTACCAGTGCCAGAGGGGGTGCGCACTTGAGCTGGTACGAATACACAATCAGTCCAAGCGTAGCAAAGTGGTGCGCCATCGACTCCCAGAAGTCTTTCCGCCGCACCTCCCAGAAAACCAACGAGGGGACCGCCTGCACAACAGTGGCTTGACGCTAGGCCGCTGGACATGTGCTGTGGCATACGCAGATCATACGCATATGCTTCATTGAATCTAATATATACACCATCCCATGCAGACCCCCATCAGCTGCTCTCAACTCTGCATCCTGTCCAGAAGCACTTAAGACAAGAAAGCGGCCAGGCAGACTTGCTACATGCAGCAAAGCTTGAGACGTGTCCTGGCCATACTATTCGGAAGTGCTGCATACAGGGGGATGCGATGCTGCTCGACTTGGCAGGGTTCGCCCTATGCGCTGGTATGACATAGACGGTACACATGGGGAAATGCTTGCAGATGGTGGGAACCACCCCTTTCTGCCAGCGGGAGCCCACGCCTGCAGGTAGAAGCCCAGCTGCAGGCAGTACAGCAGGCGCAGGCTGCGCGACACCGGGTAGTTGCACGGCGGGAAGCGCGTGCAGCCCAGCCAGAAGTAGCGCGTGTCGGTGAAGAACCTGCGCGCGTGTACCCAGACATTAGTCCCAGCCGTAAATGGGCTGTACAGACGTTGACATGGAGGCGCATGCAGCTGCTGCCTATGAGCCCTGACCACCCGGCGCTCTCGTGAGACAACGCGCCAGGTCCAGCTCGCACGTATGCTCTCGTGAGACAACGCGTCCAGTTACGCATGCACTGGAAGACTCGCTCGGAGGTGTCCACCAGCTCTCGTGTCGGCACGCGCACATACCCATCCCCAGGACCTGCGTGGAGGGGAAAGCAGCGTGCGCACTTTTCGTTGACGCTGACCTGAAGCTCCAGCGCGACCAGGCCGCAGTAGACAAAGGCCTTCCACGCCGACTCTGCGGGCCTCGTAGCTAGTCACTGTCAGGACGTGCTGTGGCTAACAGGGCAGGCTAGAGCCCACATACAAAGCAGACGCTGGCAGCAGCCACATTTAGCTGAGCACGTCCAGCCAGTGCCAGACAGTGTGCTATGATAGCAAAGTTGCTGGGGGCTGCAGGGGCATATGCTTGGCGGTGGTCTTGCTGGCCACAAGTCCTATGGCGGCGCTGCCTGCTGGCCTGCTGCACCCCAGGGCAGCCGCGCCTTTCCACTTGTATAGCCTGGCCAACTCCTCCTTGGTTGGCGGGTCATCGCTCTTCTTATGCGGCGGAAACAGCGTCCACCGCCCAAGCGGCTGCGGGTTTGGTAACTTATCAGTCGGACATATATATGCACATTGCCATACAGCTTTGCGGCTGCAGGCCCGCAGGCTGCCTGTGCCCTGTTCAAAACAGCAAGCACCGAGAGTGACATGTTTGCATCACATAGCCTGCACACGCGTCGCTTATTCCATGAAGCTGCACACACAACAGGGAGGCGCACCGTGAGCACCGCCCTGTCGAGTGCCAGGCGCAATGCAGGCAGGACTGCTGCGATGGCTATGGCCAGGAGGTAGCCGGATAGCTGTGTGTCCAGCACCCGCAGAGGATCGGAGGCTGCCCCGTTGATGTACCCCATGTTTGCGGCCTGCTCATAGAAGCCTCAAAAACAGTGGTGCTGCACTGGACCCATCACTGCTTGCGCCAGTGCACACGCAGGAAGGTCAGAGGGTGCAGAGGCGCGCGCGATCGGACAGATGGCGCAGTTTTGCGCGGGGCCTGAATCTGGGCCGAGTTCGGTGGCCACTGGCTAGGGCAGCCTCAAGCCCTTCTCCCACCAGAGCCTTGCTCACGAGCTCACCCCAGCTTGTCGCGTGTGATACCTGCAGGCCCAGGAGGTGTGCCATAGCATGCACCGGAAGGCCTGGCAGGCAGCCATGTGCGCAAGCATGACACAGCAATGCTTGGCTGGCCCGGCCTCGCCCTCGCCCTCCTTCTAGGCAGTGTGCTGCAAGGCACTCCGGCGACAGGCTCAGCAGATACAAGCGCCGCAGTGTGGCCTGGCGTCGGCTTTGCAACAGTGAGTGCAGGTGCTCTACTTAAAGGAAGCAGAGTACAAACGAGTGTGCTGCTTCCTCTTGCGAGCCTGGAGCTCAAAGAGTCTGTGCTGGCAGGCAACGAGACGAAGAGCGTCCTCTGCACTGTGCTGGATCCCAGGCAGAGCGCAACCTTGGTTGACACATCTTCCACACAGACGCTCACCACGACCTGCGGTGGGCACCCAGCTCTCAAGGCAGTCTTATTTCTTACGATACACAGTCGTATGATATACCGTCGTGGCTGGCCTTTGACAATTTTCATCATTGTATATATGCCCATGCCCTGCGCGACTCAGGCCCGCAAGTGCACCCATGGCGACGCACTAAGCTCCTGCAGTCACTACATGGTGTCGCGTCCTGGGCGCGGCTGTGTTTCCTGTCACGCCTGACTGCCGCGCGTGTGCGACGCGCAGACGTTACCAGCGTCGTGCAGGAGTTTGTGGCGGGCCTGCCAGGCGACGCGGCCGCGCTTGGTAGCTATCTGTCGCGCCAGCGCGCCGTCGCCTCCGCCCTTGCCAGCGAAGCGGCCGCTGCCGCGGCCACCGCACTGCGCTCCCTGGGCGTGCTGGCCGCTGGCCTGGAGGCGCGGCGCGCGGGCCTGGGCCAGCAGCTGGCAGCCGGTGCAGCGGCGGTGGCGGCAGGCGCGCAGGCGGGGCTTGCGGGGCTCACGCAGGGGCTGGGGCAGGCCGGCGGTGGCGCGCCTGCGCAGGCGCACAGCCCGGGAGGGAGCCCCGCAGCGGCGGGGCCGGCGGCGGGGGCAGCCGCTGCTGAGCCGCTGACCGTCAGCATCGGCCTGCCCGCGCTGCAGGACAGCTGCACGCCCGCCGGCGTCACTCCCGGTGCAGACGTCCCTGCGCAGTGCGAGGTGCGCCCGGCGCACTCTGGTCGGGCCGTGGATGCGTGCGGCAAACTCACTACTCCCTCCCAATGCAGTCTCAAGCCCTTGGCGCTGCATTTAGCGCTCCATATCGTTGCGCACAAGGGCGAGTTGCCGGTGCCCTGGCTGGTTGGCAGCCCGCAGCCAGCAAGGGTCGTGCCGGGATGGTCGTGTCCTGGCACGGGATGCATGGCCTGCGCGCCGTCGTCCAAGCGACGTGGCTGCGTGCGCTCTTTGCAGCCTGTGCACTTGGAGAGAATGCGTGCAGTGGCTCATCGTGCTTGCCGCAGCGCAGGGGCCCATGTACGCGCTGGAGGTGAGCGGGGGCGCGTGCACGGAGGACGCGCGCAGTGGGCGCGTGACCTGCAGCCAGCCGCGCGTGGCGCTGACCAAAACCGCGGGCGGCTGCAACCTGCCCTACACCGCGCCCGCCGTCGTGCAGGCGCGGCCGCATGCCCTCACCCTGTGCGGCTGTTGGCGCTCTTGCAAGTGCAAGGCGCATGTGCCAGCTACATAGGGCTTGCTGACCCTAGCTTGGCACTCTTGAAGGTACCACCAGACTCTTGCAGTGTACTGCGTTTCCATGTGTGACGGGTCTGCCTTTCTGCCTCAGATATGTGCGGTGCTCGGTCGTGCACCTGCTCACACTCGGCATGCATCAGTGCAGGACGCCTCATGCGCCTCAAGCGCAGCGCTGGGCGCGCCGGCCTCCGGCACGCTGCTCGAGGCCAGGCCGCTGGACGTCCAAGCCTTGTTCGAGGCGCGTGATCACACGGCGTGGCAGTGTTAGGCACCCCATCAGTACCCAGCTGACAGACTTTCTCGATATGGTCATATTCGGGCCCGTCAGCACACCCATCACATGCATCGCATGTGTTCACAGCGGCACCACGTGGCTGCTGAGCTCACGCAACGATGCTGACTGCATGGTGGCTCGGCGCAGGCCCCTGACCCGCTCTCGCCCGGCTTCAGCTTCTTTGGCGGGACAGCCGCCGCCGCCGCCGCCGCCGCACCTCCGCCGTCGTCGTTGCACTCGGGTGCCGCAGGCAGTAGCGGACCGGCTGCGGCGCCGGCGGCCGCGAGCGCCGCTGTCAACACGACCGCCGCACTGTGGCCGGGCGTCGCATTTGCCAGCTCGAGCGCAGGCGCGCTTGCGCCAGGGGCGTGGGTACACCGGCAGTGCTCTGCCGCATCTGTCAGGCGAAGCGAGCGGCCACCGCATGTGCCAGCATGGGCACAAGCGTGCTGGCGCTGAAGTCCCTGCAGGTCTGGGGGAGCTCCGCGGCCGGGCCGCTGCGCTGTGGGCATGCAGCGCACATATGCCACCGCAAGCGCCGGCAGGCGTGCACCCGTGTGCTCGTAGGCCGGTGTGCTGCGCAGCCAGCAACCAGGTGTCGCATGTGACCAACCCCGCTTTCGCGGCCCCGCTAGTGCCAACCCTGGCCACCTCTTTGACACAGCCGAGCTGCTGCTCTGCTGCGCAGCCGCGCGCCAGAGCCCGGGGCCGCAGCCCGCCTGTGAGGCTGCGGCGGGGCTGGCGCGCAGGCGCCGCCTCCGCGAGCGTGCTGTGCACGCCGCTGCGCCGCACCGCCGCAGCCAGCGCCGTGGATGCCGCCACAAACGAGCGCCTGACCACCAGCTGCAGTGCGCCCCTGCCGCCGAGCGCGGCTGGCAGCGCTGCCCGCCTCGCGCCCCGCCCACAAGCAGGTCCCCGGGATATGGGTACGGTGGATGGTCCTCCTCTGCGGTGCGAACACTCGCACTGGCCTGGCCTCGAGCTTCTGGCTGTGGCATGGCGGGGTGGTGCGCGCGCCTGCTCTCTGAATGCGTCATGCAGGACATGCAGCCCATCGTGTGCACGGATCTCATGTGGTGCACACGCATGCAGTCACCGCCTGCGACAAGCCAACATCATGGCCCTGCTGCATGCTGGGACGGACGGCGCTGCATGACAAGGCGCGCGCGTCAGCGCTTGCGACAGCAGACCCCGTGTTCGCGCAGCCGCGCCCCGCTTTGCCGGTCAGCCCCGGCGCGGAGCGGCGCGCCGCGCGGCCGGCGCGCAGGCGTGACCGACGTGGTGCAGCAGTTCGTGGCGGGCCTGCCCGCGGACGCGGCCGCCGCGGGCGCGTACCTGCAGCGCGAGGCCGGCGCGGCGTCGGCCGTCGCCGGCCAGGCCGCGGCCGCGGCGCGCGCGGGGGCGCTGGGGGCGGCCGCGACGAGCGCGCTTGCCGCGGGTGCGCGGCACCTGTTTGAATGATCAAGCTCCCTAGTGCAGGCTCTGGTTGCCCTAACAAAACACAGCTTTCCTTTTCGCCCAGGCACGGGACTCTGAGCAGCGCGGGCGCACCTTCACCTGCGCAGCCGCTGGCAAGCGCCCGCATGGGCCGCGTCATGAGGCAAGCAAGCGGCGGCGCTTGATGCGTGCAAGCTGGCGCGCGAAACGCGGACGGGGGGCAGCGCCCCGCTGCAGGGGCGGCCGAGGCGGCGGGCGCTGCGGAGGCAGCGGCGCATGCCGCGGGCGGGCAGCCTCCGAGCCCGCCAGCGAGCGCACGTGCGCATGCCTGCGGTGCCCATCCGTTGCGAGGTTGATAGCGAGGTTCCGGCTGCACGCCAGTGGGCGCGGGTGCATGGAAGCGTTGTCGGCCCCGTGCGGACTCTCTGCATGCGCTGCTCCCCGAGTGAGAGCCAGTGCCGTCCCCTCAGGCTGCGCCTGAGCCTGATGTGCATCCATGACAACACACCATGCTGTCTGCCCACGGCCAATTGCTTCACTCCTCTCGCTCTGCCATTTCATGTTGGGTCACTCCAAACAGACGGGGTCGGCCTGGCATCCTCGCCTCAACAAGACTCCTGTGAACGGCCGCGCGTCATGCGGCACTAAGCCGCGGGTGCGCATGTGCTGCAGCCACGGCGCCGCAGCTCGGCGGCGCGCAGCCGCAGGCCGCGGCCGCAGTCTCCGTCAGCTTGGGCGGCGCGCCCGGGCCTGCGTCCACCCGCTGCGCCGCCGCGGCCGTGCTGCCCGGCGCGGCGGCGCCGCTGCAGTGCGCGGTGCGCCCCCCACGACCGCGCCCAGCGCCCGCCCCACGCGGCAGCCGCCCTGCAGCCGCCCGCGCAGCGCTCGGGCGCACCCAGAGCGCAGCGCTGGCACGCGCTGGCGCGTGGTGACACACACTTCATGTGTGTCACCACCGCACATGTTTGCTCAGAGGTCGAGGACGACAGGCGTCAGCGGCTGCGGAGCCTAACAGCCCGTGTTACACCAGCCCAGGGGGCATCCTTTCGCAGCCTTCGCAGGGGGGCCAGCGCGGCGTCGCAGGGGCCCGTGTACGCGCTGGAGGTGAGCGGGGGCGCGTGCACGGAGGACGCAGGCAGCGGGCGCGTGACCTGCAGCCAGCCGCGCGTGGCGCTGACCAAGACCGCGGGCGGCTGCAACCTCCCTTACACCGGGCCCACCGTCGTGCAGGCGCGCCCCGGCTCCCCAGCTCAGCAGCAGGCCTCCGGGAGGTGGGTCCGGTGGGATCGCCGTGCGCATTTGGCCGGGCGCCATGCACCGCCCGTCCTGTGCGCTTGCCGCTGCTGCGCCTGCGCGCTCGCACGCCGGGCACGGCATGGGGCAGCCGCCAGCACGACAATTCTCCTGCGCCTGCACTGCATCCCTTTCTGCATTAATGTGCATTCACATGCACTGCATCGCCGTTTAGCCCTGTCCTGCGTGGTGCAGCTCCGCCGGCGCCAAGCATGCTGCTCAGCCAGGCACGCGCACCTACTTGAGCATAGCACTAGAGCCCATTGCTCAGCGCCTGCAGAGCTTGGTCTGCTGATTGGCTGGACGGCGCCGCCTGTCAGCCGTGCGGCTGAGGTCAAATGGCTGCGCGCAGGACTCGGCATGCTCGTCTGCGGCCGTCCTGGGCACGCCCGCGTCCGGCACCTTCCTCGCCTCTGACCCGCTGGCCGTCTCTGCAGCCTTCGAGGTATGCGCGCCGCAAGCATTCTGTGGAATGTTATGACCTTGGTGGGCTTGTTCGCTTCCAAGCCATGAAGTGACCGCAATTTTGGGTTTTGCAGCATGGGGAAGCCTGCTTGGCTGGGCCGTTGACGACCCTGCTACTATGCCTCGCATGCGTACAGGAAGGCGCGAGGAGTGTGGAGTGCAGAGACTGGACGATGGTTGCATGTGAGGCGTGCGTCAAGCCAGGCGTCGAGCTGCGCGTGCGCAGGCGCCTGACCTGCTCTCGTCGGCCTTCCAGCCCTTCAGCGTCAGCGCGTCGGCGAGCGCGGCGGCCGCGCCGGCCGCAGGCCCTGCCGCCGCCGCAGCCGGCAGCGCGGGGCGACGCCTGGCGGCGGAGCTCGCCGGCGCGCAGCTGCTGGTGCCCGTACACTAACCCTACCCTACCCTCCCGTGCTGGTGGCGGCGCGCGCAGAGTGGCGCCGCCTGGGCGCGACCGCCAGAGGCAGGCCTGTGGACTGGGGCAGCCCGGGCACCAGAGGCGTCAGCCCCGTGCCTCACAGCCCAAGCGGCGGCACCAGCTTGGGCTGAGCTCAGCACAAAGGTCCAGCGGCCTCCGGTCGTCGGCGCACGTCTTTGTGCCCCAACCCATGTGGGCGCATGTCCTCAGGGCGCACGCTGGCGTCACCCATGCGCAGTTCACCACTGCCAGCCAACCTGATCGCCAATATAGGCGTGGCCTGCGGCCATTCGCTCACCAGCATCGCATGTAGTGGCTAGTGCGTGAGTGCGTGAGACCACCCTTCCAGCCCAGCATGCTCTACAACACAGGTTGGTGAGGGTCCTGTCGATCTAAGTTCGCGTCGGTATGTCAATGTTATATGGTCTGCCTTGACAGTGAAGGGCGGCAGCTATTGCTTTAGCCGCTCCTGCTGCGCAGATGTTTGGTACTCAGCACAGCTGCACAGTCTAGGAGCAGGAGGCCTTCAAAGCACGTTGACACTGCAAGCATTCTCCTGTGGCTGCACCAAGGTAGGCGTGACGGCTCTGCATCTCATACCACGAGGTTGGCCTGCGCCTTTGAATCTTGCCACTGCCAGCCTTCCCTGAGCTCGCCCACTTTGCAGACACACACGGCGTGCAGCGGCGCTCCTGCTGGCGCTCGCTGCGCCTCCTGCTGGCCTCCGACCCAACGCGGTGCCGGCTGCATGTGCAGCAAGCGCGTGCCCCTAGTTTGAGGTCCTACCTGCCGCGCGCGGTGGGCCTGCAACAGGCGCACACGCAGCTGCAGAGTGTCGCAGGCAGAGCCGGCAGTCACAGACTGACAGCAAGCTTCGTACGCAAGCGCCTGTTGAGCTCCGGGTGCACAGTCGTTCCAGAGCCTGCAGGTGGCTTACAGCTTGTTTGCACACTCACGTTCCAGGCGCGTAACTGCTGCATCAGCATACGCACGCCGCAACGCCGCGGCACACGCGGGCGCACCTAGGAACATGCAGCGACTCTCCCCTCAGCTGGAGGCACTTGCATATGAGGGACCAACTTGGGCACCAGCCTGAAAAAACCCGAACCTTATCTCGAACAGCTCAAAGCCAAGGCTCGGCCTGCCATGGCCGCCCAGCCGCCCCTGACGGATGCCTCAGGCCGATCGGACCACCGCACGGGCCAATGGCCCCCGCCCCCGCGCCTAGTACAGCTCCTCCTCCTGGTGGGTCTCGATGGTCAGGTCGGAGGTGGGGTACGCGACGCAGGTGAGCACGAAGCCCTTCTGCTGCTGCGAGTCGTCCAGGAATGACTGGTCGGACTGGTCCACGGTGCCGTCCACAACCTTGCCGGCGCAGGACGAGCAGGCGCCCGCGCGGCAGGAGTAGGGCAGGTCCAGGCCGGCCTCCTCGGCGGCGTCCAGGATGTAGACGTCGTCTGTGAGCACACAGTGATTCGGACCATGGAAATTGGCTTGCTGTCTCAAATGTGGCGTCCAGGCCAAGGCAGCACTCGGCACAGCTGCATGTCACCACCCAGCTGCACAGGCGGCTGCACCCCCTGCGGTGGCTGCAGCGCTGACCAGCGTGCGCCGCGGCGCCAATGCACCAGCGCGGCGCCCGGACAGGTGTGCATTCGCGGACAGCGCGGGGACCGCACCCGCACACTCAATCTTCTGCTCGCCCTCCGGCGTCTTCAGCGTGACGGTGTAAGCGCGCACGACAAACGCGCTGCGCGAGACCACCGTCGACGGCTTTGCGCTGAAGATGCGCTTGGCGCCCGGACCCTTGAAGGTCACGGGGCGGGCCTGCAGCGAGGACGCAACGGCCATCATTGTTGCAAGCGAATGGGTGAGGTGCTCGGCGGCAAGGGAGAATCAATGTGCTGAGGATGAGCTCTCAGCCACTGCTTCGCCTGCAGAGTGTGCTGCTAGACAGGGTAGGGTCCGAGCTCGGATGAGCGCAGGCCGAGGCGCGCTCCCAGCCTCTCCAACACAGGACAAGATGGCGCAGGCTATGGCGAGCTCGATCAACCTGGCGACCACGGTCGCGCGTTCCCCCACCGCCTCCCGCCAGCCGGCGCGGGCAGCAGCGCCAGCGGTCCACGTTGCGCGCTCCGCCTGCTTCCGCGGCACAAGCCTGCGCACACGCGCGCCGCGCGCACAGCGCAGCGCGTCCCGCCTGGCGTGCCGCGCACAGGCATTGGTGCGGCGGCATGCGACCTAGAGGTTTCCATTGCGTGGCAGAGTCTACGCGAGCCTCACCATGTTACGCGAGCGCGCGCAGACGCCGCTTGTGGGCAGCGAGGCGCCCGAGTTCACCGCGGAGGCCGTGTTTGACCAGGAGTTTGTGACGCTGTCGCTCTCGCAGTACCGGGTGCGCATGCGCCCATTGCTAAACTACCCCAGCACCTGTCCGGCGCAACACTGGCAATCATTGCAAGCCGTATACTGAAAACATAGCGATATTGCGGCGCTTGTGCCTGACCGTGAGTGTATGACGCCTGAAGCACAAAACATGCATTGGGGCCTCCGCCTGCCGGCTATTGGAAGAAGTGCACAGACTGAGCGTGAGGGTTGCTGCGCAGGGAAAGTACGTCATCCTGTTTTTCTACCCGCTGGACTTCACCTTTGTGTGTCCCACTGAGATTACTGCCTTCTCCGACAAACACGCTGAGTTTGCAAATATTAACACCGAGGTGCGCCAGTCTTGTCGCTGGGCGTTGAGTGGACAGGGGAGTCTGCAGAGGCTGTACTGCTACTCGTCGTCCTTGCAAGTGATGGTGACCTGCGTCATGAGTGCCTGCCTGCGTGTTCGAGTTATGTTGCTGCCCAGTCTCAAGTGTGAGCGTACAAGCTTCAGTGAGGGACTTGCAGCCGCAGGTGCGTGCTTGCTGAAGCTGTTTTGCGGCCGGCGCAGATTCTGGGTGTGTCTGTGGACTCTCAGTTCTCGCACCTGGCCTGGTGCCAGACTGGTGTGCCCCCTGTGTGCTTCTGCTCTCGTTCCTGGCAAAGGTGCAACGCTGTAACTCTCACGTGTCACCACTGCGAGCAATGCGCAATAGTCCAGCATCCTGTGCAGCTGCACACTGTACAACAAATAAGTGTGGTTGTCTGGCAAGTTGCTCAGTCCCCCGCAACTTATGTGAGGCCTTGGGCGCACCTCCAGTCTGTTGCAGCAACACCCTCGCTTGCTGGCGCATGCGGCCCAGCCGCAGCTGTGATTCGTGCTGTGGTTGTATCCGCGCTGCAGACTTGGTTGCTTGTCTTTGCGCTACGCGCGCGCCTGCACGTGCTAGAGCAGAAAGCAGGGCTGACGCTAGGCTGACGCCAGGTTCGGCCACGCCGCCCTGGCGCCAGGGCGGCGTGGCCGAACCTGATGCACCGCGGGTGGCATGTTGGCAGGGCTCTGACGAGGGCCCGCTGCGCGCGCCAGACCGGAACCAGGGCGGCGTGGGCGACCTGGCGTACCCGCTGGTCTCGGACCTGAAGCGCGAGATCACCACGCGCTACAACGTGCTCACGCCCGACGGCGTCGCGCTGCGCGGCCTGTTCATCATCGACAAGGAGGTGCGTTGCCCCCCCAGCCGCGCCTTCCAGCCCAGCCTGTCTCAGGGCTGATGCTGTGCAAGCACTGTGCTCTTGTCACACAGGCAGACCCCCCTGCGCGCCTCCACCAGGCGGGCGTGAGGCATAAGTAGGGCCTGGGGGTGGATCACTTGAGCTGAGCTCGCAGCACACCGGGCGCCGCTCCTAGCCGCTTGGCGGCCATGGTAGATAATTGCGCTGCGCGACGCGCGCCGCACAGGGCGTGATCCAGCACGCGACGATCAACAACCTGGCGTTCGGGCGCAACGTGGAGGAGACGCTGCGCATCCTGCAGGCCATCCAGTACGTGCAGGAGAACCCGGACGAGGTCTGCCCGGCCGGCTGGAAGCCCGGGGAGAGCACCATGAAGCCCGACCCCAAGGGCTCCAAGGAGTACTTCGCCGCGTTGTAGGCGCCGCGCACAATGCGCGCTGCAGCATGGCCAGGCCCTTGCTTACTTGCGAAAGGCAGACCGCCCCCTGTCTTCTTTCCAAACGGAGTGGCGGGCTGCTGCGTGAACGTCCGTCCGCTCTGTAGCGTTACATGAGGAGGGGACCAGGGCATTGGTCGCGGGGCGAGCCTCGGGAGGTTGTCCAGTGCTGCTGTCTCTTAATTGGCGCGTTATTGCCAGCATTCAACAGAGGCCTAGTGCTGACCACTTGCTGGGCGAGTTGGGTTGCAGGGGATGCCTGCAAAGCATGCCTCTGGCAGGTTTTCATGCCAGATGCCCAGCATCCGGCATGTGGTGCATGTGCAGATGAGGTCGTGTGCGAAGTAAGGTGGACTTGATGGGCGGCGTCGGCTGCAGCCGCATGGCTGCAGCTGTGGCCTGTCCTGCGTTGCCCACAGCCGCCAGGCGGCCTCAGTGAAGGACTAGCTCTCGTGCGCTTCTTTCCGTGTCTGTGCAACTGCAAGTGAAACTTGGCATACGTTTCTGACTTGGCCAGGCGCACGCCTGCCGCGTATGCTGCGACCAACGCATGCACCGTGAGAGCTTTGTGCATTCATTTCAGCTCGCTCAAAGCGGCGCGCGTGCTGGCGGCCATGCGCTCCTCCCGCTCCAGGCCGCCCGGCGCCGGGTCAAAGCGCCGCCCCGTGATGGTCTCATACAGCAGCACGTAGCGCCGCGCCAGCTCGACCACCAGCGCCTCCGGCGCCGCCGGCAGCTCCTGTCGCAGCCGGTCGACTCATAGTTCAGTATTTGTACTAATCTCATTTCGCAGATCGGCATGCCGCAGTGCACCAGCCCCAGGCAGCAGTGCGTCCTGCAAGGGCCAGTCAGACCACCATGCGGCAGGAAACTGCTCAGCAGTTGGCTCGTAGCGGCAGCGGCGCCGTGCTGTCCTCACCACTTGCGGTTGGGGATGCACGAGCTTCAGCGTCAAGGGTGTGTGAAGCAGGCACGGCCCCGAACCAGGCAGTGCGCCTGAACCCCGACAGGCGGCCGGTGGACAAGCATCCAGGCACATGGTGGCGGCCCATGGCCATAAACCCTGAAGGGGCGGCACCGCGTCTGCATAGGGGTCGCAGTTGGCACGGAACCACAGGCGCAGGAACTCCTTGTCGATGCTCTGCGGCTCCTGGCCGGCCGCGTGGCGCGCGGCATAGCTGTCGGCCAGCCAGTACCTGCCCAGCCGCACCGCAGGCCTGATGAGCAGGCTCTCCTCTTTGCCTAGCGGCTCACGCTCCAAGCCGCACAGTAGTCTCGCGAGCATGCTGCCAACGTATGCGCAGTTGCTTGGAGCAACTGCTTAATGTCACCACATGCGGAGTAGCCGCTTTGCTGCCAGCCAGAGCCGGTGCGGCTGACGTTGTGGGTGACAAATGCCGTTGCGCACTCGTGCTGCCGGCCTAGACGGCTGGACCCTCGGGGCAAGAGTGCTGCGCAGCACCTTCCACAGGATGTAGTAAGGTCGCCATGTAAGCGTATGTCTACAGACGAGTTTGCACGCGGAGTGCGCACGAAAGAGACATGCGAGCGTGCTTGGCGTTTCGTACTGCCCGTGAACATGCGCGCAGGCCCCGTACGCCTGCCTGCACATGTGTTCAGCAGCGCAAGCATGCATCCAGTGTGGCATAACCTCTTGTCCCGTGAGAACTCGCTTTTGAAGAGGAGCGCGCCTGCTGGAGTCGGGGGTGTGGATCTCGTCGACGAGCAGGATGCGGCCGTCCGCGCCGACGCCAAACTCGTACTTGGTGTCCACCAGCAGCAGGCCGCGCTGCGCAGCCGCGCGCTGGCCGTGCTCGAACAGCGCCAGCGCCGCCGCGCTCGCCTGCTCGCGCGCACACCGTGTAAAAGATGGCGCAGAGGTCGTCCGCGCGCGAGCGGGCGCAAGCACGGCGCTGTGCCCCGGGGAAAGCGCGCCACACAGTGTAGCGCGCCGCAAGAGGACTTCAGCACATCCTCCGACTGTGAGTAGGTAGTCGCGCCATATCAGCGGAAGAAAAAAAAACAGGGAACAGTTTCGGAGGGTCTGCTCTAGCCAGCACGAGGCGGAGACGAGGCACACACTGCAATCATGTCAGCACTGCAGCGGTGACCGTGTTCGTATGTCCAGCACGTGCACTGCACAAGCGGTCAAGCATGCGCGTGCACCTGGTCCCACTCCGCCTGCGACATCAAGCCGCGCGCCACGATGTCGCGCGGCGCGATCGGCTCGTCATGATCTGCCGCCTTGGTGGTCGGAGTCACAACGTTTGCCGCCAACCTGCAGCG
>JAABUH010002349.1_pt1 | contig 18312 bp, 22 predicted proteins | sample 5559121 | NCBI WGS metagenome assembly JAABUH01 (sample SAMN10711871, study PRJNA513364) | rock metagenome | isolation source: Antarctica rocks | place: Antarctica: Victoria Land, Battleship Promontory nord | collected 2015-12-28
AAATGCAAATCTTCAACGTAAGCTAAAGTAAATTCATTATGTTTCAGCTTTTATAATATCACATTCGCTGCATGTACTTAACACAACTTAATCTTTCATTCATTTGCTCATTATATTTAATGTGAGTTTTTCAAGTTGCTTTCATAATCACATAAAATCATGATTTAATCATATGTTTCTTTCAATGAGCATCATTATCAAGATTGAAATATATTCATTGAACTTAATCTCAGTTGATTGAATCTGCATATTTAACATCAGTCGAGTACATGTCTAGTTTATCACGTCAACTTATCTCACATAGTCAGATAGTAGCATTCATATTTCATCATCATCATTTATCTTATCAAACTGATTTTATTGACTCATCATAATGACTAGCTTATGTTTCAAAAAGAATATCATTATCAGATATCAGAATTCTCAACTTAATAATGAGTGTTTAACTTTCAAAAACATGACAGAAATTCTTAGAATTTTAAACATTGATAAATATCAGCTGAAGAATTTAACAAATCAAGCTGAGCAATGATTTAAAAAGCACATGTCTACACTTAAGCACATCAGATCTCATAAAAAGTTAATTATCATTGAGAAGAAATTAACATCGTTTCTGTACAACATCAACTTGTTTATGTTCAATGACTTTGAAGCAAATCATATTATCAACAGTTTGATCACTATAATTCAATGATTACTCTTCAACAAGAAACACTCTAAACAGAAATGTGTCAAAAAGATTAACACATCTTTCACTTATACACAAACTAGTTTTACATCATCTTCAGATGATCAATCATTAATCATCATATGCAAGATTGTAAAGATTCAATAAGCATCATTTGCATTTGAGTTTTTGCAGTCACAAGAAGTCATGTCATTCATCACATTTGCAATTTGTAAAGAGTGACAGAGACAGATTTTAGTGCTTTTAATGATCAATATTTCAAATATTCATTTAATCTCATGTCTCAGATTTGCGTCACTTTTAGCTGATGCATATTCATAAAAGTATCAACATCTTTAAAACTTTTAAAAGCGTAGTATGTTTATTTATCATTTGATTCAACAAATATAATCTTGACATTTATAGCAATTAGAATCGCAATGTTAAATAATATTATTAAAGCTTATAATTCACTGTTATCTCTGCATGATCTTTCTTCGTTAGAATCATCATCAATGATCAAGCTGTTAACTGCACAATTATCATACATTGCAAACATAGCTTTAATGTCACACAGACTGCTCAAAGTGTTCAATGTATCTTTTGTTTTCTAGTAATCAATGTCATCATAAATGTCTTGATCATTCTTCTCAATATTATCACTCTTTTCTTATTGTGCATTTGCATCACTTCTAGCACTATGTTCTCTTATGATAGCATCTGCAACATAAGCGCTTGTGCATTCTTAAACAAGATGTTTGAAGTGTTTGATCAATTCATTTGCATCACTATCAATATTATGTTTTCTCATGTAAACACATGTGACAGAAGTGCTTTCGCAGTATGAAGCAAAATATTCGCTTTGTTCGAATCATTTGATTATAGTGACTATTGTGCTTAAGTTCTATTCTTTTTTAATTTCTCTCTTTTTGCAAGTTATGTTCATGATGCTTTTCTTTCTCATCTTACGCATGAAGTTTTCATATTTCTTCTCATCACTTAGAATCTTGTCTATCTTGTCTGTTTTATATCACAAACATTTGTTCTTCTTCATGTTTAAAGCATTTCACAAGTCATTAAACTTTCATTCTCAACTGATCTTAATCATTGTCAACTCAACATCATTCTGTTGTGTTATCATGAGTTCATATTCATCACTTTGCAATATGATACATGATTAATCTTTAGTTTGTGATGTAAAGTGAAATCTCTTGCTAAAAGTTTGCTTCTTGCTGACTTGAATATCATCAATTAATGATTCATTCTCTGTGTTCAATTCAATCAATCTCTTCTACACAGTATCAATAATTGAAGATTTAGTTATAAGTTGTGATATTTACAGCTTCATTCAATAACATTACATTAAAGACAAGTAATATTAGTTTTGAAGATTGAAAGATGAAAATGCTTTCTGAACTTAAGAATGTTTTCTTATGACTTGCGTTTGAATTGAGTTGCACATCATTTTCTAACTCATATAATGAGAAATCATTAAGATAATCAACGTATACATTGAGTACAGCTTGAGTATTCATAATTACTTCAATATCATCATTATCAATCTGTTGCTTAATACAACATAGCAGAATCTTCAATATTAATTGTTGATGCTTGCAAGCTTGTTGATTTCATGTCACATTGATGTGCATTCATGTCGCTGCATGTTATCAAGTTCAGCTTCACTTCAATCACTTTAGTCATTGATATATGCAAATGTTCACTTATTTTTCACGTTCAATCTTTCAAACTTGTTTAATCTGTGCTCTTTTGATTTATATTCTTGTATACAATGAGTGATCATTGTCACTGCAATGAGAATAACATTAGTAGAAAGTGAATCAAAGAATATCTTCAAGTATTCTTGATATGTTATTTCATCTTTGACTTTGCAGTAAATCTTCTGAATCAATACATTTACTATGATTCTTGCGCAGAATCTGTCTTGAAGAGTCTTTTCATGTTAAATGATGTTGCAATCTTTGATTAGTACATATTTTTTCACATGCAAAGTCATCATTATTTAGCAGACTTTTTATTAAATTTTTTTGCTCTTTTCTTGTGAATTGCTTTTGTCAATCATATTCACTCTCGACTATGATTTCTATTCAACTCAGTACACTAGATCATCACGTCTCAAAAATATCATACATTTATTTATTATGAGTTTTATTCGCAACGAAAGATCTGAGCGTGTTATCTTTCAAGTCTCTTTCATCGTTGAAATGTTCTTTACTTCAAAACGTTTGTGATCTGACTTTTTATCTAGATGATTTGCAGTATTCTTTCATGCTTCTCTTATTTTCTCATTAAGTTATTTCTTTTTGAAGTTTAATCATGAACTGTTATTACTATTAACATGATCACTCAATATTCACGCAAGTAAATAATGAGTGCAAACTTCAACAATTAACTCATGATCAATGATGAAGTTGCATTTAGTTCAACGTGATATTTTTTCTCATAAATATGATGTTATTGATTTTCAGTCTGCATCATTAACATCATCATCATCAAAATTAATTCTAGTATGTTTATTATTAATTGATTGAAAAGAATTGAGTTATTTAATGTTGCATACATTGAGTTTTTGAAATGTTGTGATGACTTCACGAAAGTACTTTCACTGAATGCTTTGATAACATTTGATTCTGTCTTTTTTTAAATTAGTCATTTATTCTTTTGAATTCTTAAGCAAGTTATTACTTCAAGAATGATACATCTGTCTTTGTTGAAAACTTCTTTTACAAAATCATTATTACTTGAGTCTGTTGTGATCTTGTTGTCATTGTGAATCTCTGTGTGTTCAACTGCGCTGCGCTTTGATGATGATGATGTCTTGAAGTTGCTCATATGATGACATTTTTTCTGTAATGTCACTTAGTATCTTGATAAACTCATCATCATAAACATCAATGTATTTTCATGTTGCATTCAAGATGAAAGTCATTTAATGTGACTCAACAATGTATGATTGTCAAGAAAATCTATACAACAAATGATTGAGAAGAAGAATAAAAAGAATGTCAGATTGCAAACGATTTTTTCTCATAATAAGAAGAGAATTTATCTTATTTTGAGCACTAAGAATAGTTCATTTAATCTTGATAAAAGTTTATTGAATCTTTATCAATGTTAAATGAACTATAAGTCTTGTCATTGATTCTTGAAATTCTTCAATTATGACATGATCTCACTATGTCATTTTATACTGAGAGTTTTGAGCATGAACATGTTCTTTATGAGCATTCTACATAATTTCTTTAGTGATCAACTGCTTGAATCAAGTATTATAAAAGATTTGAAATCTACAATCGTTGTTTGCAGCAGACTGAATTGTAAAAAGAAAGTGAATAAACTCTTTTGCATGCATTTCTTTCAATGCTGTTTTTCATTCATGCTCATTGCTGATATATATTCTCGCGAATTCAGCTCGATCATATATCATTGTATCTGTGACACAGTTGTAATTCAGCTTGTTCTCAATCAGCTTTATAAATCTGTTGTATTTCATGTCATTAATGCAAATTAAGTTCTTCACTGATTCATGTTTAAAAAAATCTTATGATCTGCAGCATGTATTACAATTGAGATCATAACTGATCTGTATTATGAGAATTTTGACTGATTTGACTGATATTGATTGAGATCTCTTGAGATCTCATTCGTTGCAAACAACATAACTCAAAAAATGTGAGTGTGTTTTCAGTTGAAAAAATGATGAAGAATTGTACTTGAGATTATCTTGTTGTGTCTTTTTAACTTTAAGTTATCTTCTTACATTGTAATTTGATCGCTGTGTCATGAACATTAACATAGAATCACTTCTTGATCTTGTGACATCATTGAATATAATATGAAACTCGTGATATATGATTTCAAATGTTGATCTGAGAGTCTCTTTCGACTTGTTTATATTTAACTTTCATTTTATAAGCTGTAAAGATCTCATCTGATCTCGTATTCATATCTTCAATTACGTGTATTCAGACTCATCAATATTGAGTTCTTCTTTCACTCTGTTTATCAATCATTTGTAGTGTATATACTCTTTACATGACATCTTCGACAATGCATTCATTATACTAAAGAAAAAACTTGATGTTTATTGAATATTTTCATGTTTGTGACTAACAACTGCGCTTATCACAAAAAACTTTAGCATCAGCAATTCATAACTTGAGAATTTGATTGATGTCATACTCATTGCATCTTGTTCATGTGATAACTGACATCAGCTTTCAGTGATCTACTTACTGCTTAAGCTCTCAACTAAATCTATGAAATACATATCAATTATCTAAAGTTTATTACTTATTATGAATGCGTCAGAATTGATTAGAACTAGTCAAGATTTAGTCGAGATTTGATCTAAATCTGACTCAGATTTGACTCAGATATGACTCAGCATCTTTTTTCTTTTCTAGCATCTTCTAATCAGCTTCTATTGTCTTCTAGACAAACACACTTCTTTGTGTTACGAGTAATTAACAGATGTCTATGACAAACACATTTCTTTGTGTCACAAACATTTTTCAAATCAACATCTTTCTTGTGTTTCAACATGTTCTCTTTGAGACTAACGTTAATCTGAGTAACTACTATATAGAGCGTGTTCTTCTTGCTTTTTATATCTTCTTTCTTCTGTATTCTTAAAGTCTTAGTTATAACTATCTTTATAGATCAAATATTCTAGTCACGCACGCACTCTGATTAGTTTCTAGACACGATTTCAACATTACTGAATCACTTACATTCTTTTATAATACAATCACTTGCAATCATCAAGTCAATTCTTTTTCAAATCAATTTATTAATACAGTTGACTTTGATTGACTGACTTCATGATATCAAATTTGTAGTTGATGATACTCTTGTGACAAGCAAAGCTTTGTTTGCTACATATATTTCATAAAAACAAAGCTTTTGTGAAATTAAACTTTGACTTTAATTTTCATCAATTCATAGTTGAAACTTCTGTTTGTCAAGAGAAATTTGATTGAGCAAAGTCAAAATATGATTATATTTCTTAATTATTTAATCATGTAGCATTGTTGACTTCAATGATTCTGTATATGCTCTGAGACATAAACATAATACATAGATCTGTCATCAAGTTAGAGTTGAATTGAGTTGAGAAGAGTCAACTCAATTCAATTCTGAGTTCGAGTTGAGTTGCTCAAACTCAATTTTTGTTACTAAATATAGTATACTTTTTCTCTTTTTTTCAAATTTTTTTTTTGCAATCAATTTTGCAATCAATTTGATAGAGAATTTGATAGAAAGATTGATGGAAAATATGATAGAAAATATAGTGAGAAATATGATAGAAAGTGTAGTAAAGAATATGATAGAGAATATAATGAGAAATATAGTGAGAAATATGATGGGAAATATGATAGAAAACATAGTAGAAAGTTTGATAGAAAGTTTGATAAAGAGTTTGATCACTTTGATAGAGAATTTGATAGAAAATTTGATAGAAAATTTGATAGAAAGTAGATCTGCAATCGAGTTCGAGTCAACTCGTCAAGTTGACTGAGTTGAATCGAGAGTCTGACTCAACTCAATTGAGTTGAGTTGATCTTTCTCAACTCAACTCAACACTGAAATTCAACCTGAGTTGAATTAAGCAACTCGAACTTGACGACAGATCTAATAATACATATACATTGTTTAATTTTTGTCTGCAATGAGATTGAGTCAGTTTCAAATATCTTCAGCTTTCACATTTGAAGTAGTATTTTGCTACTCTTGTTTCTTTATGCAAGAAATTCTTCTCATATATTGAATTGTATGAATCTCAGTCGCTGAAGTTATTAATGTAGAAGAACTTGTTTTTGTTTAACTCGCTAGAAATATTGTTTGCTGATACAACATACACACTTCTCAGAATTGTATGTAAATGAAAAAATCAATTAACTTCAAGAGAACGAGAATTTTTGATGTTATCTTTAGATCAGTGCTTTATCTCAATCATTTCATGCATAGCATGTTGAGTTCTTTCATTGCAAGATTTGAGTAGTTTGATGAGAACATCATTATGTTGTAACTCATTATTCTTATTGTCTTGATGCAACGAATTTATAATGAAAAGAATAAGTTGTAACTGATCAGACAGTTGATTGTTTAGCAAAGTTGAGACTTCAGTCGCTTCTTTTAATCTCTTCTGAATCAAAACATAGTCATGTCTTCAAACTTTCTTCTTTTTCTGTCAGTTCAATGAGCAGTATACTCTATCACTGATAAGATTCTTTAAGTCATCAATGTCTTTTTCATCTCATTTTCAGCATTGAAGTGATTCATGAACGCTTACGTAGTATGATTTCACTCAGATCAAGTCTTTTTTCTTTTTATTTAACTCTCTATCTGATACAACTTTTTCATCGACTATGTTACAACACTTGCACATGAAGACTGTTAATGTATCAAGAAGCTTCTTTATATTCAGAATTTCAACTAAGATTGATGCATGACATCATAACTTTGAATTGAGTTCTGTCTCTTGTATTTGATTTCATTGTTCATGAATGAGTGCATCTTAAATTTTACGAAGACTAAAGACATGACTGAATCATGTTATCATAATAGTCAATGCATGCTTGTTGATCTTGCTTTATCTTGTATCTCTGTAAAGAAGAATATCTTTCATCACAAGAAGATTCAGATGTTGAGTATTGTGATGCAATAATTATCTTTGAAACATTTCTCATTTATTGATGCAATTAAAAAAGATCTTTATTAGATGCTTGTGTGCAATTTCACTGTGCTTTGTATTGAAATTATCAGCACTATCATATCTTCAAATCTGACTTGCATAATGTGTCATTGCATATAGTTTTAAAATGTTGAAATGATCAACATCTGTATCTGAATGCTCAGATCACAAATGACGAAAAACATTCTTTAGCTTGTTTAATCAAAAAAGCGCATGTTCAAGATATTGAGAAGTTTCTTCATCATGCAAATGATATTGAGTAAGTATTATGAAGTTTATCATTGCTTGAGCGAAGTAAATCATTGCAGATGCTCTCATGATCAGAAGCGATGCAATGATTGATATAAGTTAACATACAATTGACTTTTGATTTACATCAGTTCATTACTTAATTGTATTGTACTTGACAAATCTCTTCATATCTTTAAATAATGAAATGACGCGAAATCTTTAATTCAGCTGAACTGTTTCTGATGCATCGTTTAAAGCTAATCTGATTTCTTTTCTTCTTTGACTTGTATAAACACTTTCATTAATGATTTGACTGAGTCATAACATCAGATACAAGACAATTCTCTTAAGTAATTGATGTAGCATGTTTATTATCATTGTCTTGTGAATATTGATAAACATATGTGATCATGCAAAGTTTTTCACTGAATGTATTCAAGCAAAGTCATTCTCAATCATATTGTTCTTTCTTTGTTGTCTTTGTTGATTTCTAGTGAATGCATGCGTTTGAATTGATCATGTCTTGTCTAAATTTTCATGCTCATGAGATGATACTTAATAAATAAAGCATTATTGATTCATCTTGATGTTTGTGATTAATACTTGTTTCTCGTAGTTCATCATGAACTTGATGATTATCGAATAACATTGTTTTATCTTATTGTTCATGCAAAGAACAGAAATGTCGTTTCTGAACATAGTTTCAACGACTGTTACATGTGAGATCATGTATTAATGCATGATGATACATGTTTAACGTACGCTTGAGTATGATTGATAACATCATGTATCAAATCTTTGACTTGATATCATTATTGTCATTGTCAACTATGAGAAGAAATCTCAGAAGAATCAATCTCAATCATTTTTGAGCATGTCTTGTGCATCGATTTAAATTTTCTATCATTAGATATATAAATTATGCAGATAGATTGTTTCAATGCTCAATCAAGACTGTTTTATCAATGAAAATTAATAGTGATATCATGATAACATAATCAGAAAGCTTCTTTTGCGTTTCTCATCATCAATCAGCAGTATGCATCTTGTCGTAGACTTGAAAGTTGTTGACATTACAATGTCAAACAAGTGCATAAATCAGCTTGTCTTGAAATGATGAGTGACTTAACAAGAATTGAAGTGTTTCAATGATGTCATAATATAAAATGCAGTGCTGCTCTTCTTGAACTTCTTCATAACTAGACTGATCGTCAAGTCGAGTTTCGATATCAATCTTCTGACTCGACTCGAGTACTCAATATCAACCTTCTGACTCGACTTGAATACTCGATTTCAACATTCTGACTCGACCTGATATTGATTTCGAATCGATACTCGATTCGAGTTTTTGACTCGACTCGTCAAGAAATCGAAAATGACGTCAAGAGAGCTAAATATAGAAATTTTTCCGGTTTTTCGCCTTTGCATTATCTTTTTGCATTATCTTTTTGATAGAAAGTCATAAAGAGAAACATGAAGAGAAACATGAAGAGAAACATGAAGATCGTTTAATAGAGAGCTTTGATAGAGAACTATGATAGAAAGCTATGATAGAGAGCTATGATAGAGAGTCATGAAGAAAAGTCATGAAGAGAAGTCATGAAGAGAAGCTATGATAGAGAAACATGAAGGCTATTTGATAGAGAGTCATGATAGAAAGTCATAATAGAAAGTCATAATAGAAAGTCATAATAGAATATCTATCTATCTATCTTCATGTCTTGACGAGTCGGATCGGAAATTTCGAGTCGATACTCGATTTCAACTCTCTGACTCGACTTGAATACTTAAGTCAAACATCTCGACTCGACTCAAATACTCAAGCCAAGAATTCTGACTCGAATCAAGCCTTGACGAGTCGAAAATTCGACTCGATCTCGATGACTCGACTCGACGCGATCAGTCTATTCATAACTGAATTCGACTATGAATGTTTGAGAATGTCACTCATCGTTTTCAACATCATATGAAATCTGATGTAAAAGTATTAATCACTTGTTTGCATTATAAAAGCTGACATGTTGATGTAAGACTCGTAAGCGCAAGTCTTGAAAAAATCAATTAACATTATTTTTGATAATCTTCATTTAATGAAGTCAGTGAGCGAACGCGTAATCTGCTTTGCATTGAAATGAATAGTATTGATTGTTGTTTATGTTCTTGATTGTTTAAGAATTTAAGCTCAACGACTTTGATACTTTTTTTGACACGTCAACTGTTGTTTTGACATCATGATCAGTTATTTTGATGAAGATTTCAACTTGCAGCATTGATGATGTGAAAAGAAGTTCAGTTTGAAGTTGTATTGTTTCAATTCTTGATGATATATGTTTCATATTTTGATTCAAATCAGCATTATTTATCTCAGTGTTCATGTGCTTTTCTGCAAAATCATTTATTAACATATATTCTTGATTTTCGTCTTCAATGTTCATCTGAACATTCTCATCGTGAGAATCATTCAAGTTTGAACTTCATTTTGTAATCTTATGATCGCGTCAGATTAGTTGCATTAAATTGCATGATGATGATTCTGATGATGATGATAACTTTCATCAGAAAATCTTTCGTAATCAATCATGCAAGCGAACATGACAGTGATGAAGATGATGTTCAAGCTTGCTGATGTTGTTTATCTTCATTTCACATGAAGAGCATATGCGTTGCATTATTTGTAAATCTTTGATTAGTGTTTTTATATAACTTGTATGAAGCAATGATGAATTGTAATAATTCTTTACGCTCAACTGTTTATCTGTGCATGAAATGTCAGTAATGAGATGAATCGAAAAATGTCAATCGCAAAGTCAATGAATCACGTTTATTCAGATTTTATTGACTTCAATTTGAACTTAATAGTTAAGATATGTAAACTATATTTAGCTAAATCATAAAGAGAATAAAATCAATCACTTGAATAAATATCATCGCTATTCTCATGATTTAACTATTTTCACTCAAGATGCGATCATCTAAATTTCTTATGAAATGAGAGTAATGATTGTTAAAGTGTTATATATCTCAAATTAAAGCAATCTTCAAAATTTACAAACTTTATCTTGTTGTTATCATCTATCTCGCTCTTGTCATGACTTGATGAGTAACTCAAGAGATATATGACTATGCATTTATCTTCTTCATCTTCATTTGAAACTCTTTGATAGCATGTTAATTATGCTTAAACTCATCATTACTTTTTCTGAGCTTATCATAAGTGCAAGACTGCTTAGATTTTATAATCATTGCTATCTGATGTACAATAAAAATTGAAAGAATTCAAGTATTGAAGATTAAAGACTTGAACTTAGATGAAGAGATTAATTGATTGACAAACGTAAAGATAAACTCATCAGTCAAATAAGCAACAGTAATGAGTGAAGATGATTGTTGATGATGAAATAATATTGAAGATGATGTAATTTTGTTTTGAAGAGTTTCTCATTTGATGATTCTTTATGTGACGTTGATTGCTTATTTAAGTGACGACAAGGATTTTGATGCATCTGACAACACATCTTGATTGAACTCATTTATTACTACTGTTAATAGTTAGATCATGAGTTCAATTACAATGTGCATATTAATAAATCAGATGTTGTTGCATACATTAACTTTGATGAAAGCATACTTGATGATGTCACACTATAAATAGTGTTTGCAATGAATTGATTGCTTGATGAAGACTTTAATTTCATCAATAAATCTTCATTTTTTAAAGATGAATGAAGTCGTTCAATGATTAGATTGAATGAAGAGTTGTTGCAATCAATTTCTTCATCATTTCTTGCGATTGCTATTGCTTAATATCATATCGTCTTTGATTCTATTACTTCATGAAAATGATCTATATCTTGATGATAACAGATGCAAATGAAGTTTTTACACTGCTCATGACAACATCATCAATGAGTAAAAAGATCAAGTATGTATGATTCATCTCTCTGCAAATGCTTCTTACGTTTGTTCTTTAAACACTTTGCATAAGTGATGTTGCTGATCTGAATGAAAGTAATCAGTTAACTGATACACAGAAGAAGCAACTCAAAATGATAATTAAGATTTCATTTCTTAACACTTGTATCTTTTTGTCTTTTTTTGATACTTTGAGCTCGAAAGAAGTTTCATCATTTGTGATATAATTGCTGAGATCTTTGCAAGTTCATGAACTGATCAATTTAATGATAAACTCTCTCTTATTATTATTTTGCAAATGAAACAATATATTTTTCAAATCTCTTCAGTTGTTACATCTCTTCAACATTTTTATCATCTTGATTGATTGATTGAAACAATGAACAATAGTCTGATTGCAAAGTGAAAAATGCATGTAGTTTCAGTTAATACATCAGTTGAAAATCAAATGAGATTAATCATTACATCAAAGTTCAAAGTCAAACTCATTTGCATGATTGAATACTTTTGTATCTGAGTCGTGTGAAATCTTTCTATCATCAAGTATGATTGTTTAGTTCACAACATAAGACAAATCATATACATCTGAATCATTGTCATGAAAGTTTACAGACTTCTTGATCATGTTTTCATTTGTTTTTTCATCATATATTTCAGAATTAATTCTGTTCTTTCAACTGTTATTGTTGATACTTAAGATCTGCTCAAATCAATGCTGTATATCATGTTTGAATTGTGAGTTCAGATCAATAAATAAGACAGTATCTTTAAGAAGATACTTGATGTCTTTCAAATTAAACTGTTTATTTCACGACTTGGTTTTATTTATTTGCTTTGAAACATTCAATATTCTCTTTATGACTGCTTTTTTAACAGATTCAAAAGATGAATGAAGTTCAAAAGTAGTATTTCTTCATTTTTTAACATGTTAAGTAGTGAAAGCTTGTCTAGCACTAATCATGATGTTTTGTATGCATTCAGTCAACACTATCTTCATGATAATGTCATTTGATGTTTATTAAGTCACAAGTAATGCAAAGAGTGATTGAGAAGAAAGTGAAATTATGCAATACATTTGAAAAATTGAAGTGCGTAAGATTCAATGAACTTAAATAATAATTCTTTGAATCTGCTTTAATTTGAGAATGTTGTTCTTTAACATCTTGACTTGAAGAAAATTTCTTAACTTTCTTTGCTGTTGAATTGACAATGACATTACATTTCAATAATTTTATGATAATCAACATCTTATTTTTCAATCATGTGAACTATGATTTGCATCATCAAATGCTTGAATGTAATCTTTACAACAAAATGTTAAAGCTGTGCTACTCATAAAAGACTTCAAACAGAGTGCTTATCTTTGCAACTGTATTCAGAAAGTGATTGATAGTAATGTGAAAGTTATGCAGTCATCAAATGAGTAAATGCAACATGTCTTGATTGAACTACATGATTGATCTGCTCACTGACAATAAATGAATCACTGTGATTCGCGATGCTCTTATGAAAGCACTTGCTATCACATTCTCATGAATTGCAACAGTGAAAGTGACAAACAGATTCACTTGAAAGCATTATGACTTGCAGTGCAATATTGATTTTGTTAATAAACATCATGATGCTAGAAAATAATCAGTTATGCTTTCTAAGCAAAGAAAATCTTGATTTGATATAAATGACTGACTATTTTGACAGATTCTGATTGAATTACGAAAATATATATTGTATTTTCACTATGAATTGATTTATTCATCTTGAAAAACGTTCTCAATATAGTCATGAAAGTTAACAAATGATCATCGCAAAAAGACTTAACATGAAGAATATGCAGATCAATGAAGATGTGACTGAAATGTTTATGATGCAGCTTGTTTGCTTGTGTCTCAGAGTGAAACATGATAAGCAATAAAAATGCAAACAATATTCATTGTATCATTTCTTTTATATTATTAGCTTAAATATAGTGAAGAATACAGTGTAAATAAGCATGATTCAATAAAAGATAAATAACAGCTTTGTTGTTTTATGAATGAAAGATAATCATCATATCAAAATTGAGATCAACACTTTTATCATTTTAGTTATATTTAATAGAAGAATACAATTCATCAATGAGATCTTGCTCACTTTATTCAAGTATGTGCTTTTGTAAGAAACTTAACTTTTGAAATATTATAACAGTTAAATCAGAATCATTCTCATCTTAAAGACTTTTTATCTTTCATTACAATCAAATAACAATCTCAATTCAAGCTGCAATCATCAAGATCAATCTTTCAACTTCAATTTACATCAGTCTAGAATTTTACATTCTGCAACATTATCTCACTTTCTATCTTTCATTGCAATCAGATAATAATTTCAATTTAAGCTGTGATCATCAAGATCAATCTTTCAGCTTCAACTTACATCAGTCTAGAATTTTACATTCTGCAACATTATCTCACTTTCTATCTTTCATCACAATCAGATAATAATCTCAATTTAAGTTGCAACTGTCAAGATCAATCATTCAGTTTAAACTTATATCAGTTTAAAATTCAACATTTTGCAATCTTATTTCATTCATTGTACATTTTACAATCTCACTGCTTCTTATTGCTTCTTCACATTCAACAGCTTAACATCATTTTACATTATTACTTTATATTTTTTAATAAACATCTCATCATGATGTTTAAAGAAAAGTTCAAAGTGACATCAACAAATAAAGATGCAGTGACTGACATCATGTATCACACATCTCAAGCAATGAAGCTTGAAAATGACAATTGCACTATTCTCATTTCAAACAATGAAAAGATGATGCAAAAATCAGATTTAACTGAACATCAAAGCATCAGATCTGTCATTTTTCAAGTCAAGATTATTTTTGAAATCAATGAAGTAATCAAATCAGCAAGTGATGCATTCAATTCTTTAAATAAGAATCTTTATATTACTTACAAGATTGTGATGAAGATTTTGATGAACTGAACATTCAGCATTTGCTTTGACATTAAATTACATTAAGTCACATCATCATTATTTGAGAGCTGTCTTTCTGTTCACGACATCTTACATAATTGAGTCTTTCGCTTACATTCAAATTCTGACATTCACGATGTTATTATTATGAACTATTCAAACATGTCTTTGTTGCACACTTTTTATTTTGAATTCATGTTTTTCACATACAACATCAATGATTCAAAGATTAAGAATCTGCGTTAAAATGAATGAATGATTCTTCTTGAATTTATCTTCAGATTGATTTCAACTCATACTTAGTTGATTCTGCTTAAAAATCATGAAAGTTCATCAGTTCTTCAAAATATAAAGAACATACTCAAAGAAATCTTTGATTTGTCAGAAGATTGCACAGTTAAGCTGAAAATCTTCATCTTGATGATTAAATAAGATACATTTCTGAATCAATGTTGAAAATTCAACAGTAACATTAAAATAAAGTGAGACTTTTCAGCATTCAACATGTGATTCAGTCAGTTTAAAAATCACAAGCATATCATTTAAGTAAAACAAGTGACTTCAAAGAAGAATTGTTTGACTATTTATTTATCATATTGATGCACTTATCATGATGATAAGAAGTGCTGACTTATCAAAGATTTCTTTAGATTACAGTCAATGAAGACATAGTGAGCACTAATTACGAAGACTCAAACATTGCTCTGCGAGTTGTATGCACTCATCACATTCGCGAAAACAGACAAGAAGTATGTTGATTTGCTACATTTTTTCAATTGCTTTGACTATTGATTTGACTTGAAGAATCACTTTGAAGTGCAAATCAATGATGACAAATGAGCTGCTATCATTCTTGTCAAGTTGTTTATTTTCTTCAACATGACAGATGTGAATGTAGCTTTTCATCATTCTTTCATCAAGACAAATTGAAGCTCAATTGAGTTGAAGTTAATATTCAATCTTCATGAACATGAGTGACAGAATAATGATAAACAAGTACTTCAGTATTGTTTTTTCAACGCATCAAACATGATTTCAGTTCATTTAATCATATTTGACAAGCTCAACAGAATCAAAATAGTGACAATCAAAATTCTCAATTCTGCTCATATTGACAATCAAAATTATGAATACAATGATCACTTTCGTGATATTATACTGAGTCAGAATCTTCATATCAAATTCATATTAATTCTTTTTGAAAACTTGAATCTTTTGACTACTTTTGCTAAGTGAAATATTGAGCTGAATAAGTCTCAGATGTTGATCATGCAATATCTTTAGAATCTTCTCAACAATTTTGATCTTATCAAGAGACTCTTTGAGATCAAGAAGATATTGATGAATGTCATTATCACAATGCTACTTTTAAAGCTGAGCAAGAAAGTTAAAGTATTGAGCTCGTTCAACAATATAGTTAATACATTCATTCTCAAACTGAATGAACAGCTTCAATGATTAAAAAACAAAGACATCATTCTGATAAATAAAAAGATTATTCATTTTCACTTGCAGTTCATTGAATATCAGATAGTCGTTCAAGACAGTTGCACGTTTCACTCAGTAAACAACAATTTCACTTAATGATGATGAAATGTCTCTTACAAGTTATCTGATGTCTTTTATAATCAGCTGATACATTAAATTATTAATCAAAGTAAAAAGATTTTACATAACATTAAAGATCATTAATACAAATTGCATCAGATCAGTCTTGACACTCTGCTTTTAAAAGTCACATGTTTGAGTGATCATTCAATGAATAAAACGCAATCTCAGAGTCAACAAAGTGAACAGAGTGATAAGCAGCATAAGACACAAGATTCTTCAATTGTACAAATCAATAATGAAGAAGTTGATGTAACTCATGAAGATTTCAAGAGCGATGATAATTCACTTAATGTGAATTATGAAGATCTTAACTTTCATGTCACTCATCAATCTTTGAAGTGAGATCACGAATTCAAACGTTGTATGCTTTAAAGAATTATTAATGTCAAGCTCAATAAAATGAATAATGAGACTGAGCATGACGCTGTTATTAAGACGTTCTGCTCATACTTTCAAAGAATCAAGATGAAAAAAACTCTTAACATGAAAGATCAAGAATTCTTTCAGCGCATCAAGATTGAGCTAAGTGTGAATATTCTTAAGCATGACGTGAGCGTTGTTGTCTGCACACTGATCAACTTCAACACTACTATGCTAAAAAAGTTATAAGAGTAAAGAATGCAAAGATCTTTATTGTTATGATTCACAATAATGATTCAATGTATATGTTCAATGATGATGAGCAACTTCAATCGATGAAAGAAGATATCAAGAACAATTGCTTCACGCATTATATAAACAAAAGTTTATTCAAACGTCTGATTATGCTTAAATACTTTCATATGCTTCTTACTGAACAGTATCACACAATTCTCATCATAGATGACATTGTATTCACTGTCTGATACAAAGTTCAGATGCAATTCTTAGTTGATTCTTCACTTTGATTCAATATGATTATCACAATCATTATATTAAAGAGTTTTTGCGAAATAAAACAATCATTGACATTTCTCAACATCAATGAAATCGACATAAGAATCAATGCATTTCAGTTCAAGCAGAATGAGATTGAAGTCATTGTAGTAATTGAGCTAGTCAATATCTACGCTAAAGTTGAAATATCTGTCAAGAACATCATCATTCTTATGAAATATACTGCACAAGTTCAGTTATTAAAGAGAAACTTAGTTTTAAATTTGAAAGTTCAAAATGTTGAAGTGTACATGATTGATTCTTTTCAAGACGAAGAAGCTTCTGTCATCATTCTATGTATGATGAAAATCAGAAAACTTAACTTCATGTTTCAACTCAATTGTCTTCTGACTGTTTGTAATCATGCTCATGACTCATTTGTTGTATTATGTAACTATGATGAATTTCAGCATAATTATGCTTGTAATTTACATATGATATGACATGTTTAAAATCTGTTCTCAATCAACGAAGTCTATGAAAAATACTTTAGTCAACAAGAATTCATCAATTTCATGAAAACAGAGCGTCAATTTCAAGAGCAAGAGTCACAATGAAATGAGAATGAAGCTTGATATGTGAGCAAAGATCAAGTAACAAATCTCTCAGAAGAGCAAAAGCATCATCAGAATGCAAGCGAAGATCAAGTAATAAATCTTTCAAAAGAGCAAAAGTATCATCAGAATGTGAATAAAGCTTTTGCAACAAATTTTGCAGAAGAGTAAGAGCATCATCAGAACATAAGCAAAGATTAAGTAACAAATCTTTCAGAAGAGCAAAAGCATCATCAGAACATAAGCGAAAATCAAGTAATAAATCTTTCAGAAGAGCAAAAGCATCATCAGAATATGAATGAAGATCAAGTAATAAATTTCTCAGAAGAGTAAAAGCATCATCAGAATATGAATGAAGCTTCTGCAGTAAATCTTGCAAAAAAGCAAAAGCATCATTGAAATGTAAGCAAAGATCAAGCAACAAACTTTTTAAAAAAGCAAGCATTGCAAGAAAATAAATTTGATCAAGAAACAGTATTCATTGATTGATAAACATGTTTCACAGAAAACAACATTCTTTTTCAAAGTTTAAATTCTTTATTTGCTGCTAGTTTAAGTCTGTCAAAGAGATTGAGACATTGATTACTGTGTAATATATACTGAAATACAGACATAACAACTTGCAGATACAATACACTTCAATCAACAATAAACTAGCTTATTCTTTAAGTTGTTATGCACATCATGTAAATGCAAATCTTCAACGTAAGCTAAAGTAAATTCATTATGTTTCAGCT
>JAABUH010002351.1_pt1 | contig 18307 bp, 18 predicted proteins | sample 5559121 | NCBI WGS metagenome assembly JAABUH01 (sample SAMN10711871, study PRJNA513364) | rock metagenome | isolation source: Antarctica rocks | place: Antarctica: Victoria Land, Battleship Promontory nord | collected 2015-12-28
CTCTGCTAGTCACGGATGGTGCCGGTGAGATAAAGAAACGAAGGTGTGGGCTACCACGCGTAGAGGATTATGTAGAGGATGGCGAGTTTCTGTTCGTAAATCACCTACACAACGAGGAGGAGGAACAAGGCGAGGGGATTACATCCTTTTTCGTTCGGAAGTCCGTCTACTTTGCATTCTTTGGGAGGTCGTTACCCTTGACCTTGGATTCGATCCCTCGAGTTTCTGATCGCACAGACGAGGATATGAACAGATCGCAAGACGCACACATACCGCAGGAAAGGCGGGAGCAAGAGCAGCAGAGGCAGGAGCTGGAGAGGCAGGAGCAAGAGCAGCAGAGGTTGGAGCTGGAGAGGCTGGAGCAAGAGAGGCTGGAGCAAGAGAGGCTGGAGCAGGAGAGGCTGGAGCAAGAGCAGGAGAGGCAGAAGCAAGAGCAGCAGAGGCTGGAGCTGGAGAGGCTGGAGCTGGAGAGGCTGGAGCTGGAAAGGCTGGAGCAAGAGCAGGAGAGGCAGGAGCTGGAAAGACAAGAGCAAGAGCAGGAGAGGCTGGAGCAGGAGCAGGAGCAGGAAAGACAAAAACAGGAGATACTTAAAAGGCTAGAGCAAGAGAGGCAAGAGCAAGAGAGGCAAGAACAAGAGAGGTTGGATAAGGAGAGGTTAGAGCGAGAAAGACTACGAGAGAAGCAAAAAATGATAAAGCAGGAAAGATTAAAGAAAGAGAGACTGAAGAAAGAAGAGCAAGAAAGAAAGGAGAAAGAGGAGCGAGAAAGACAGGAGCAAGAGGAGCGAGAAAGACAGGAGCAAGAGGAGCGGGAAAGACAGGAGCAAGAAGAGCGGGAAAGACAGGAGCAACAGAGGCGGGAAAGACAGGAGCAAGAGGAGCGAGAAAGACAGGAGCAAGAAGAGCGGGAAAGACAGGAGCAAGAAGAGCGAGAAAGACAGGAGCAAGAGGAGCGAGAAAGACAGGAGCAAGAAGAGCGGGAAAGACAGGAGCAAGAAGAGCGGGAAAGACAGGAGCAACAGAGGCGGGAAAGACAGGAGCAAGAGGAGCGAGAAAGACAGGAGCAAGAAGAGCGGGAAAGACAGGAGCAAGAAGAGCGGGAAAGACAGGAGCAAGAAGAGCGGGAAAGACAGGAGCAAGAAGAGCGGGAAAGACAGGAGCAAGAGGAGCGAGAAAGACAGGAGCAAGAAGAGCGGGAAAGACAGAAGCAAGAGGGGCGGGAAAGACTAGAGTATCAAAGTCTAGAGGATCAACAAAGACTACAGGATCAGCAAAGACTCGAACAAGAAGAATTACTCGAGGAAGAAGAACTTGATCAAGAGGAAACAAACCAGCAAACAGAACAAGACGTAAATCGAGGCGAGACTCCAGCAAATCTGCCCTCGACGAAAAAAGCACGGAAGCCTGAGACTCAACTTGAGAAGAGATCAGATAACACAAAGATTCGCATCAACTTTAAATTTCGTGAAGAAGGCTTCTGGAAAGATGCGTCATTTCTTATGATCGATCCATTCGATCCATCCGAGGTCGAGAGAGTAGCGAAGAAGAAAATAAGAGAAAAGATAAGGCTTTTCGATACCGAGCTGCGCATGTTAACTCCACAGGAGTGTTATCAAGCCGTGATGATCGACGGAACTTACACTATACTCTTAATTCGGGAGTCAGAAATCTATATCGACGACGAGCTACAGATTTCTGCAATGGACGTCCGCATTGACGCCTTATCTCAACAACAACATATGCTGAAGAGAGTTGCCACCAATGATATATCTCAACTGCATCACGTGCGAAAGAAACACCATGGGAGAGTCTTCATATGAAAGGGAATCACTCTGAAAGGCACAAGGTCGTTGGTGAATTGATGGCATACAGAGCTAGGGTAGACTCCACACAGTCGTCATATCAGGATCACCTCGTTCCGAAGATCACAGACATCGAAAACGATTCTTCCTCCCTATCATTAGCCGTCGAGCTCCTACGGAATTTGGAAGAACATGGAAGCTTTCATGAAGAAGCGGACGATGAACATATGGCACGTAGTACATACCTCAAAACTACATTCGACGATTACGAACGAATTGTGGTTTCTCACATGATGGAAGATGGTCATGAACGAGTCAACCTTGAGAGCCATCCTAGTCTATTAGGGAACTGTCGTCAAGAAAACATAAGTGGGCAAGGGGTGATATCTCTAGTAAATTAGTGCAGCAGACATAGATTTCTTTGAGATCATGCACATCTCGCGGCACATCGCTCTACCGACTCCTATTATTGATCTGGCCTAGCACGCGCGCCAGCTCAGCCCACCGTACTACTATCGTTACCCTCAAAGTACTACAAGTACATTGATTGATCATGATGACGAGGGCTTTCCAAGAAGAACGCAGGCGACCGACGAAGAAGGACGGCAGCAAGGCATACACCTATCTCCGCTTCCCTTGGAACTGACGGCCAGTGTATAGCGAATTCTCCTCGCACCTATGTCCACTTGAGACGCCTTCGAGGTTGGTCTACCCAAACTCTAAAGATGATGCCATGGACACGCAGGTTCGCTGATGGGAAAGAACTTAGGAAATATGATAGATGAGATCCTGAGCAGGCTAGGAGCGGAGGCTGGTGGCAATTTTGCTGAGAAGAGGAATCGCTTAAGCACTTATCTGGGACTTATACAGCATTCTCATTCTTGTTGATTTACTACATAGCGATCCGAATAAATAGGCGTTAGAAGGTGTTTCCTGCACGATAATTGTAGTCGAAATCTATCCACGCTACTGCACGTCGCACTAGGTAGTGGGTAGTGCGACTCTGGGCTATCAGGTCACGAGAGTTCCATCCTCCATGTTTACAATTTTGAAAGGCATAACAAAACTAAGCGTCGTGTCTCACCTCAGTATAGGCTGCCCGCTGGAACAGCCGACGAGCAGCTAGGTACGCAGAGAATACGACAATCACCAAGCAGTACTTGTTCGTACTCCCATGTTTGCAATGGATTGAGCGGTAAAACTAAAGCTCAGACAGTTCGTTCAATTCAGAACGTGCCCAGCTTGCAGAGCCTAGAATGTCCATATCGTCAGGGCCAGCAAAGAGCAAATCAGATGGCTGCCATAGGAATCACTGGCAACCTGCGGAGTCGCTTCATCCAAGCTGCCGTTCTTCTCCGCATGCTGGATCCTGTTCGCGGCGACCTCACGGTACACGGTCTTGATCAAGACCCACACAATATTGATATATCAAGAGAGCGTCTACTCAAACGGAAGTTCCTTGACTCCGTCGCTCTCATTTGCGCCACAAAAAAGGACGGTGACAGCGTCTCAGCGGCGTGCATGGAGGAAGGCGCGCCGCAAGGAACAGTCCTTCGGATTGCCAGCAACTCCGGAGTAGGTGAAAGGACCTTGGGTCAACTCCGCGAGCTCGTGGATACGTTGAACAGCATCGGGAGTGGAGGTACGATACTCTCTGTTCCTATAACTGAACATAGGCTGATTGTTGAACTAATATCATTATTCCCTAGTTCTCGCCGTATCTGGCGGAGAAGCCGAGGTTTTAGTCAGGATTGTAAGACTTGACATGATAAAGATTCGATACTATCTAAAGGATCTCCGTGATGCCAAAGGTATCTTCGATGAGTGTATTTCAGCTGTTGAATCACGTATCATAGGATCTTCCACGTCGGCATCTACTCCTCAGCAATTCCTGGAATGGTTTGAGCACATCTTCGCAATCAAGGATTTGCCTGTTAATCCGGAGCCCGAGGTTCTAATTCGTTATATTCAATGAGCCCAGAAAGCCAAAAGTCACTATCTTGACTTTCTTAAGGCTGCATTTTCCGGCAAGGTTCAGCCTTACCCCGATGGGTTTATACGATTTTCAAGCTGGGACGGTATGGTATTGCTTCCAGAGCGCTCGTTCAACTCGCTTATGAGCTTCCTGCTCTTCTCAACCCTATGATTGTTGAGCTGTAACTGCGCCGTCAAGAACGTCATTTACTATCTCCGAGGATGAGGTATCTCTAACCTGTGTCCTACGCAGGATAGTCGGAGCTCGTACAGAGGAATACATCTCTCGTCTTGCTAGCGTCTGGAACGTAGCGGACGTAGAAACCCAGTTTCGAAGAGCATGTTCCTTGAATCTAATTGTTCATGCTGAGATGCAGCTTGTCAATTTCTACGATCACAATCGGCAGTGCAAACCATCCTTTCGGTTCATCGGAGTGAGCAAGAAGTCTTGCTACCTCTGTCACATGTTCCTGGCAACTCATCCCGAGTCCTTTTGCGTTTCATCCTGCCATCAAAAATTATACCTACCGTGGATTCCTCCCCCAACGGCTGATCTTAGCGTCTACAGACAATATAAGGCCATTATAAGAGAGTTGAGCAAGTTGATGGAGGCAGCAGCAAAACACGATCCAGCAGGCCGCTTAGGTGGCGGACGCAGACCTGTTCCTCCGGATTCCACGGCGGGGGTTTCTCTCTCTGGCTTGACGGAACCTGCGGGGATGGGAACTCAAATCCTTGCTGAATCGCAGAATAACTTTCAACTCAGACCGAACACAGCGATGGACGGGGACATTGCAATAGAGGGAGCTGTCACGGTTGAGGGAGAGACTTTCGAACCTGCATCATCTTTTCGCCCAATCGATGTAGTTAGCCTCACGCCATACATGGAAACCGAGCCGATAACGTTGAACAGAACAGAAGTAGCTACATCAACAGAATGGTCCTTGAAAAACAACAGCTCGACCTCGGTTCTGACAATGGTTTTCCATTTCATACGAACTGATGATGTCAATAAGCAAGACATAATCAGCATGAGAGATATCTTTGATCCTTCTACTAACTGCCCGTCGTGGGCCAAGCTGCTCGAGATCCTAAAGACTGATCATGACTTCGGGGTGGCTTTTAAGGAGAGTCAAGAAGTCTTGATGATCAACAATCAGATTCGCGTGGGCAACGAGCGACAATTCCTTGCCTGTCTGCAGTATCTGCATAACTCGAATATACCAAATTCGAAGGCTCTCGTATATGACGTTAGCGAATTAGCCTTTTCAAAGGATGGATTGACACTTCACCAGCTGTGACATTTTAGCAAGGAACTTCGAGTCAGTCAAAAACGGCACTGGCTCCTCTTCGAACAACCTGGCTTGGTAAGAAGTTCACAGAATATAAAAGTAGAAGGAAGTGAAGTCGTAATACGCTATGTACCGTGAGTGTAATCAGATATCTTCGCTAAGTATAAAGTGACTAATATATGTGGATAACAGTGTCCACCACCCACTTACCCTACGTCTCATTCCTTAACCATGCTCTCATCTAGTGTGACCGTTGGGTGGAGGTTTGGCTGGGTTGGGTGTGGATTCTTAACAGAAAACCCAGGCCACCGAAGCCTACTTTTGTCGTGGAGGGACCTGAAGAGTGCCCGGAGAGAAGATGTGCATGTCCCTTTGACCTGGATTATGAGCAGAGTAAGGAATTTCTTTTTCTCGACAACATGCACAGCACAGACAGAAGCCAAGGGAGCAACATCCAACCCGTTTTCGTGAGAAAGTCTGTTTATCTGGCTTATTTCGGCACACAAGTATCCGGTGATCGTGACAGCGAATCTATTGCCTCGAGCCCTCCGGCAGGAGAACCACATCGGTCAGGCGGCTCCTATTATAGATTAGTTGTTACTGATCTACTCGGACGACGGATTAAATGACCAGAAGAGAGAAAATGGTGATCAAGAGCAAGACCGAGACCCAACGCAAGAAGACGTAGATCAAAGATACGCACTCCAAGAGCAACCAAGCACGGAAGAAACGTGAGAGGATCAAGGCCGATAATGCCAGATCATTGAAGAGTAACGGGAGAAAGAGAGCTGCCAATGATGACATCGCCAAGGAAGATCACATACGAAAGAAGTAAATTGTATTAACCTCGAATATTTCATTTACATGCCTTAACATCTTTTGCTATAGTTCATGTTTTAAACAAATCTACTGCTATCAACACAATCTGTGTTTCATCAACCGTATGTGCGTCGGCAAGCGATCGAGTAAAATATGTCTTAAGTATAACATTAACCCAAGAAATGGCTGCTGTCTAGGATGCCACAACTCGTCGACTGCTTCGAACTCACCGCTTTAAGTATCAGACTTGGACGGAGCGTCTGAGGTGAGACTACGCAGTTCCAACGTTCTCGCAACGTCTTGTCCAAAGATTTGAACCACCTATTCATTCGGGAAGTTTACCGCCATAGCTAAACTCCTAGTCTCCTCATTTTTCACCATTCATTCACAAATTCGAAGCTCAATCGACGTCTCAATACTGCATCGATCGTATCACCTCTTCTACCTCTTTAACTCGATCGTCAAAGTTTGCGATCGGCCGGTTTGAGGTCTCTCCTAGTCTCTTCAGATGATTCTCTTCGGCAGCGAGCTTTCCCAAGACCATTCCCTGCACCTCCAGCATGCATTCTTTCATGTCTAGTGCTTTCGAGAATTCCGGGTTCAAGGCGGATAATTCGTTGAGCCGTTCGCGGCGCTTCGCCCAACTTTGGCTGCGAAGCTCCTTCCCCTTTTGAATTTCCTCATCTTGAGTGGCCAGCCATTTTCTTCGGGGTCGGTCCGACTTTCCGTGTTCTGTCGTGGGTCTCGGTCCTCCACTTGCGTTGGACCCAAGGTTCGGGCGCAACGGGCGACCTGGGTATGATGGATGTGGTTGCGACGTGCTGGTGAATCCCGCCATGTCGAATTTGAAGAAGCAACTCGCGAAGTAGGTCAATGCAGCTTTAAATCTAATTGCGTCTCTCCCCGACAATACAGCAGTCCGGACCGATCCGTTTCTTATTTATCTTCACCGGTGATTCGACTTTCCATCCTTGCTCTTGCTCGGCATCCACTTCTGACTCTGGCATCCACTTCTGACTCTAGCATCTACTTGTAGGTATAGGTATCGCTGCCTACTAGCCCAAGTCTATTGGGTAAATTGCTCTCATTCCTAGGCTTATAATAAGTAATGACGGCTATATACTCTGCACAAAGGCAATATACAATCTTTACGAAAACGCAGTGTGTTTAGCATAATTTTATAGTATCAATTCGACATTTTCATAGGGTTCTTCACATAGGGCCCTTCTAGAAGCTAGATCAGATTGGTAGTGATCGAAGGAACAGAATTCTATCTAGCTAAACAAAACGCAAATCAAGAACCAGTGCATGTTCATTTCAGCGTGCTATCATATATTATTGCAAAAAGACAGCCTTTTAGCGAGACATTTGACCCTAGGCGCGCTATCCACTCGAAGCACACAAACAAAGCTGAAGCTTCCTCGATACTAGTATCCTGCTGGCTTACTGCTCATACCTCGCATCCGCCTAATAATGCCACAAGCGGATACAGCCAGCTCCTTCTCCGTTAGGATTGTTATGACAGCCAGCAGCTGTTCCCACCCGATAGTTCATCATGTACCCTCCGCAGCTCCAAGCCTGGGTTTGACCGCCATCTTGACCCAAGTGGCTCAAATCCAGCTGTTCTTGTTCCTCTAATGGACGAGACATCTGAATGGATTTGAAATTCTCTACATTGTCCCAATTGCTATCTTTCCCGAACCCCACATCCTGCGAATAAAGAAGAGTTTCACCGAGCTGATCGCCTTTGCAGTCGAGTTCCGTGAAAACATTCAAGGTAAGCGTCGAACGAGTGTAGGCCAAAGAGCCTTCATTAATTGCCTGCATTATGGTCAGAAAAAGCGGGTTTGGACGCTAGTTCATATTTACTTACACCAGCATTAGGTGCTTGGTTGTCTCTCACCTGGAGAGCAGCAGGCTCACGGGCACTTTGGAGTGTCGGTACAGCATCGACGGGTGCACTGGCTAGATAGTAACAGAATAGGGAGGCGAGACAAGCCTTCAAGACGCTGGTAGATATCATGTTGATTTATCAGATGGGATGTGAACGTATGACACTTCGCAAAATCAATAGATTAAAAGAATTTGACTCGAGGAGGGTTTTTATCGTGGCAATATTCGACCACATCCAATTCCCGCTTCTATTGTATCCGGTTTTGAAGCTTATGTAGGATTTTCATGAACATCCAGAAAAGACTTTCTGTGGGACATCAAAAAAGAGGCTCCTCCCCTACAGAATCCAGAAGGATGCCCGATTATTATATTCAGGAAGGTTCGCGGAAAGGTGTTTCTTTAAGCAGCTATGGATGGGCTTCCAAGTCACCATTTCCAGTCCGCTGCTGATTCCTCGTCAGACATTGTGTTTAGACCAGACATATTCGATTATGATGTCACAACAGGCAACACACGAACCGAAAGTGAGGCACAAAGTCGGTCGTCGCCGATGGTAGGAGAACAGCGGCGAGAAGTAATCCACGGCGAAGTCCCAAAGGCCGCAACGTCAAAGACTACGTCCCTGAGGACCGGAACAACCAGGGACAATCGGCATGTCACCTTCCAAGATCCTCGAGTAAAGCGGCGACTGTCATCAATACATCCTGCATTTCGCCGACGGCCAATTTCCGGCAAGGCGGGTGATGTTGCTGCTCTGGACGACCAGATTGCAAGGAATGGGGGGACCACATCCACTTACGAGCAGCTACCTCATCGGCTCCAGCTATCGAAGCAAAATCGCCCTGCTTCTTCAGCGGAGCGCGTGATAGAACTTACAAGAACGAATGGCTATTTACTGCAAGAGCTGGCTTATCACAAAGATACTCGAGCAGCTGATATGAAATTTCACGAGACAGTGGCTGATTTGCATGTGAAGTTGAACGATGCGTTGAAGGAAAGATCTCAAAAGCGAGCAGACGCAGAGTCTACTTTACTAAGCTATTGGGGTATTGATTTTGGTGATGGAAATGTCGAGGATACCGTTTTCTGATAGCTTTCATCTTTATCTCATTTCGTAGCAGTTCTTGGAATTTTTAGTGTGATGGGTTGGAAGTCGATTTTCACCCCTAAGCGCCCAGTGGGTTTAAGTGCCAAGACCCAGTTTACTAGTGAACAAAAGCCTAAAATAATTCATAACTAATGCAAAAGCGACTCGATTTTCGTAATTTCAACATCGTCTAGAAGGTCTCATTCAGCTCATCAAACTAAACTCTTTACGTGAAGATTGTATCTAGCGCGCATGACGTGTGCAGCAGATGTAGTCATGTTCAATCCTGATGTTCGTGTTTTATGAGCTAGTGATCGAGCTCGTGAAACCTTAAAACCCTTAATCCTACCACCCTACAAGCTCAAAACTGAACATGATTGCACCTGCTGTACGCGTCATGCGCACTCGATAGAAATAATATGTAAATAACTCAGTTTAACGAGCTGAATGAGACCTTTCAAACGATGCAAAAACTATAAGAAAGGGATCGCTTTTGCATAGTTCATGAATTATGTTGCTCATTATGTTGCTCACTCGAGATATTTCCTTATCTTATCTTATCTAATTGGGGCCTCGGCACCCATTAGGTTGGGCAGTGGGTGGGTGCTCTTCAGGTAAACCCACCCAAGATGCTGAGAAACAGACCCCCAAACCAACCCATTGGTATAGATTGGGCTGGGTCTCATCCAACCCAACGCTCACACTAAAAATTTTAAGCCACTGCTGCGCCGGTTGCCTGTACGTAGATTACAATCTTGCCGCTAACCTGGCGAATTACTAATTTATCTCCACAACTCGCGCACGAGTTGATGCGTCAAGAGGATGGCAAATCAGCATGAGGTTTGAGAAGCTTCCTCACGACAAGAACGGAAAAGAAGAAACTTTGAGTAAAATGAGCGCGAAAGAAAGACAATAAACGAAAGGCAATCCGACGAAATGGCTTAAGTAAGGCTGATCCTTTCTGGTCCAATAACGGCGACCATATCCTCCCACCACCCTTCCTTCAGCATGTTAAGCCCTCGCTTGAACCACACCATTGAAATAGCATCCAGCGCAGGCGGGATGTTCTGTCGATGGTTCGATGTTCAGCCTGAGCCTGGGATGAAGAAAAAAAGGAAAAGGTTATGCACAGGGACTAGGGACTCTTACACTATAGCTTCCTGACTCGTGAAGGTCTTGAATGAGCCCTTCTCGTAAAGTGTGCCTTTCTTCCTTGTTCACACATGTGACACAGAGGATGAACGCTGGAACCAAAGGTCACACGGCCCGAAACAAACTACCGGAAAGGGGCAAGACCTCTGGATCCAAGAGTTGGTAGAGCTCGTTTCGATGCTGCCGGACCACCGGATCAGATGGAGGCCGTCTAAACTGAGAATTAGTCTAATCTCTCATGAAGATGCTATTGTGAAACTAACTAACCCTTCGTGACGGCACAAGACGTATATGTATGCTCCGTGTAAGTAAGCGCTTGCGCAGTCTTCTAGGATCTTACCCTCTCGACTGGACAAGCCTTCAAGATGCGGCAGATATTGTCTCAATCTTGCGAGTCCTTCAAGCAAGGCAGTTTCATGCGCCCCAGGTAGTTGTGGCTCGAGTAATTGCCATGTCACACGGGCGTAAATGTTCAGAAGTCTTGGCGAAAGGCCTACGAGAGGATCAATGTCGTCCAAGGATTCTTCGCGATCTGACAAGAACGAGCTGGGCTGGCCAGGACAGAGACTGTAGGCGATATCAGAGAAGATCCAATGCGAATTTATTTTTAGGCGGAGCCCAAGATCTCCGTGGTGCAGCAGAGCCTTCTGAATAGCGTCGGAGCGAAGCGAGGGTACAATTTGCTGAGTCCATAGGATCCTCAACCTCGGCCTGATAATCTTTGAGGGTCGTTATTCTGTATCATATAGTCTGATAATACGGAAGACTTACAATGTATTGGTTCGCAAGGAGAGTAAAGTAAAGAGAGTCACGAGGATTTGTAAGATGATCGGACTTCCACAGCCCCACGTGCCTTTGAACCACGGCCGTATCAAGCTGTTGTCTCTTCGCTGTTTCAAAAAACCTATTCTTGACCTGCTCTAAATATAGAGTTGTCAGAACTGGTATCATGAACCTCTGCGTAATGGTGTGATGCTGACGCATTACATCACTGAATGAGTGATTGTCGATGAAGGTTCTTCCCGGAATGAAAGCATGAATGACTATGATGTTAGATGGCTTGTAACAACCGGCAAGGAGGCTTGACTCACAAAAATGGCTGTGCTCACCAAGTGAAGTGTCCTTGGGCGATCGGCAAAGGTTATGTCTGATCAAACAGCGTTGGAAGTTTACATTTAGCTCCAGAGAAGGATCATCGGTGGCTGGCGCCGTTGATGAGCTTGAGGCCGAGCCTCCTTCTTCCAAAATGACAGTGGCAAAGCTTGAATGCTTTCGCTTCAACGATATCTTAGGCTGAACATCATTCCCATGTACGTTTGGATCGTGTCCGTTGAACGCGCCAGTCGCCACTGCTATGGCGTCTATTTTACCATGTAGCTCCTATACTTCTTCCTTTACGTAGGTTAGCATAGTATCTGATCTGAGAAGTCAATCAGCAATTGCTCTGTCGACGTCTAGAAGTGGTTATAGCTCGCTGTGTGAAGCTGACCTTGAAGGCACTATGTGGCTGTATCGACAATCTAGCCCATATGTCGTGCAATTTTCACATGGCGTGTTTCCGTTGCATTTCGTTTTCCTGTCCCGACAGGAAAGACATGCCTGTAAACTCCAGTCAGTACCTGCGAAGGACACGATAGGGTGCACTTACCTGCAAGGTTCGCTTGGGCCGTTTACGGCCGTTGTCTTGACAAGGAGGGTCAATGGCTTGTCCTCCTGAAGACCATGTCCTGTTCTCGGTAACAGTGGGAAACGAAGTTTGGGTCAGTTGATGGATTGGTGCCGGAAGATGATGAATTAAAGTATGATTTCAAGTCTGGTGTGATAGCTGGTACTGGTGTTGATCTGGATTTAGGTCATAGTATGGCCTGAAAGCTGGTGCTTGCTTCATCTCCATTGAAGCACAATTGGCTCCTACGCGCTATGTCTCGAGGCATCTAGAGAGGTTCCAATGTACAGGACAAATTGCACGGCAAAGAAAGGGAGACGCTAAGTATTTAGCTATCGATTGAGAGGATTTGCACTAAACCTACAGATAAAGCTAGTTCCTTGCGCTATTGGTGGGGCTTCTGCGCTAAGCCAGCGCTATTAAAGGTTGCCTGCTGCACCCCGCAGGTTACACAACATTTGCTCTTTATACCACTGCTTCAATCCATACAACTTGCAATTCAGGATCATTCACTCATGTCCACCAAATCCTGCGATGATAGTCGCAGAGATATCTTCATCATCGGTGGAGGGGTAATGGGACTGTCGACGGCCTGGCATCTTCTTAACGACGAGCGTAATGACGTCACAATTTGCGATCATCACGATGATGTAGCACCAAGCCGAGACGTTTCCAAGATTTTGCGAATTGACTATTCTGATCCGGAGCGGATGAAAGAGGTGATGAGATCGAATTCTTTATGGGAGAACGACTCTGTGTTCAATGGCTACTACAAACGCACAGGTCGCGTCGTTGCATATTCAAAAGTCCACATCGAAACCCTCCTTGGCATTGACCTTGCTCGATCTCCACTGGGCTTACCTCCCCGGAAGCGCCAGAGAGCTCAGCTCCTGAAAGATTTGTTTCACTCGGCGCAAGTTGCGTCGGATCTTACAGTAGTTCACAACGAAGATGATGGCGTTGTGGATTGGACCGGGGCGATGAAGAGCGTGAAAGAGGATTGCCTCAGAAAGGGAGGAAAGTTTCGAAATGACCGAGTGATACGCATGGAAGTCAATACAACTGGAAAGGTTCAAGCTATAGTAACTTCGACAGAATCCATCAATACCGAGAACACCGAAATTATCCTCGCCGCTGGGCCCTGGATCATGCAACTACTTGAAGCCTCTTCCATACAGCAGCCATCGGCTTCAAGGGCGCCGATAGCCATCGGGATATTCAGCTTCTCTATTGAGATGAATAATGAGCAGTGGAAGAGATATAGCAATCTGCCAGTAAAATCAGATATTGGCATTGGTACGTACTCAAAATGCACAAATATTTGGCTAACCCTTAGGAAGGCGAATTCCTTTGTCACCCGAATGTCGTGGGTTCTGCAAAGCTTACATGGATCAAGCCCTTTCGAAACCCGTCAGGAGAAAGAGGAGGGAGACTCGGTCTGACTGGAGTATCTGATCTTTGTTAAGAGATACATAATAGAACAAGAGCGCTGAGTCCAGGCATAGCGGTTTTATTGGGCCAGTCTCCGTTTTCCACTACCAGACCTACACCCCACCTCAATCCTAGAGCGCCAGGACTGACCATAGTCTAGCAGTAAGCGAACTATATAGCTATCCGTAGATGAAACGTTAGCTGAAACGTGATAAAAGAGTTCTTTCTCAGGCACAGCTTCCTTTAAGCATCCGGAAGTGAACCGCATGGCATCCATTTTTGTTCCGCGATCCTGGTGGCTGAGCTTTTCGGTAAGGAATGCGGCATTGTTCTACAATTAGAGGCATCCAAAAAAGAGGCGGCATCCATTCACTGCTCTCGAGAATCCGTTTATTTCCCAAGGGTATATATTGCCATTGTGGCTCCAAAAAAGAACGGCCAAAGCATCTCCCTATATCTTCATGGCAAAAGTTAGAATCCAGCGACACATTGACCGAGAGAAAGCCAGAAAGCGAACAAAAAGTCTCTTCAAAAAGATGAACGAGTTGGCACAGATAGCGGACGCAAAAATCTACTTCGTCATGGACCGCAATGAAAGATTTCAAATCTACAAATCGACTGATCAATCCGGGTGGCCGCCGTCGGAACAAGAAATGGTAAATCGCCCAATCGCAAAGGTCCGCGCACTGTTTAATACTATGATTCTAGGAGAAGCGTTATCCCATCCCAAAGTATAAAGGCCCGGCGGACTTTGAGCCTGCAAATGGCGGGGCAAGAAACCAGAGGAACACTGAAGGAACCAACGGCGGACACCTGACGAAGCCCAAGCTTGGAGATGGCGGTGGTTCCATTGATTATCAGCGGCGCATTTTCTCTGTTCCCAAGCCTCCAGTTCTGCCGAGGCCACCAGCTGGACGAATGTATTTCTCGTCTCGACTTCCATCTTAGATGATGTGCAGATCAAACATCTATCTGCCATAAAGACTCAGATTGCAATCGTCTCACCTGAATTCTGAAAGTTCCCTGTGAAATAGCTTCATCTCGATTCTCATCCAATTCGGCCTATGCCCGACTAACAAAATGTGGGCTGCCTCCTTCGTGCCTCGTACCATATGAAACAGATATTACTGTTCAAGACTAGTGCTACTCGTATATTTGACGCCGCACTGTGTGACAATGCCCAAGATCCTTCGACCACACTCCAGGGGATAATGCGGTAAAGTGGGGTCATATCTTTGCGGAGTCTCCGGCATGAAGTTGTTGAAGCAGAGGCATCACATTCTGAAACTCCTGAATGAAGCGACGAGAAGCAAAAACGAGGATCATCGTCAGAATGCATGATTAGTGGTTGGAGTTGAGATCCTGGATTAGATAGATTTCACAATCGGGAAGCAACCCTAGATCTTTCAACGTCGTTTTTACGTATTCACTAGCGCACCCTTGTATGGTGTGCATTTACATGCTTAGTTGACTTGCGTCTGTGCCTTAAACAGAATCCTAGTTGCGGGAGAATGATTGACAGCGGCAGGGGCTCGAAGTTGAGATCGGACTGTCTGATTGGATGACTGTCAGCATTTGCAGTGCCTCAAATAGAAACGCGCACGGCCTTCTTCATCAGAACGCGCTCTGCTCCACATGTTCTAGATGCTGCCAAAAATGGGCTTCTTGATTTGAAATACGTGTTTTGACTTCGACTGCGCCTCCCTCCTTCTTAACAGTGTAGCACAACATCATTTCTGGATGCTCGCTACTCGTTCCTTACTAAACCTCACTTTCATTGTCTTTGAGATTCCTGCTTCCAATAAATGGAAGCCAAATTACATTCTTCTACTTGACATCAAACCCTCCCATATGTCGACCTCAGTCAATCCTCCCTTTTGCCGTCAGTGCCTTCCTTCGAAGTTCTCTGACCACCACGTCAGCATTGTCGCAGGAAGCAACTGCAACTTCCTGTGAGCCATCAGGTCCTCTCTGGACAGGATATGCCTAGTTTTCTCCGAGTGCGTTTGAAGCAGCCCAGGAACAAGCTTTTTCGAACGGTTGGGATGGGGAGGCTCCGCCGCAGGATCTTCAAGGATGGTGCTGGTATTATATTGCGATCGACAGCCTGAGGAAGCAACTTCGAGACCTTTACACCCAGTATCAACATTTGTGCGCAGCCTACAATCAGGCTCGAGGAGACATGAATACTCAGGTTCGACGATCCAAATCTATTGGTTCAGCTCTCAATATGGAAAGGAATGCGCAGGTGGAAAAGGAAACCCGATATGAAGCAGACAAACAGCAAATGGCCACCATTGCCAAATTCACCGATATTCTTCACGCTTCGCGAGTCCTCGGTGAGAACGTAAGGGTCTGGCTCAAGGCAGGAGCACTGAAGCTTGACCTCTTAATCGCGATGGAGATTGCTGGTGCTTCAGTGATGTGGTAGGCGGTTGATAGGCATAGAGTGGATAACATAGCATACTGGGGGATCGCGGTTGTTCGAACACATCGTATGCATAAAGTAATCACGGTCGCAGATTAATGAAGCTTATTCTGCTTCGATTTGATCTATCTATATTACAAAATCCCTATGACATAGTAGTAGGTAATAAGCAAAGAGACCATGCCCCTAGATACTTTCTTCATCGCAGCCCGACCAGAAAATGAAGCCCCTGACGGTCGTATCCCAGGACTTGGAACACCGGTTGCCCAGATACTGTTGTTCGTTGGCCATATACCCAAAGAAGGGACCGCGGTGAGCACTGAAGCGGCCGGTCCATTTCCAGTCCACGACAGGCCGGATGTTCGCGAAGCGCTCGTAGAAATTGCCTGCGCAACGCTCGTTGTGGCGCTGTCGTTGACTGAGTGACGATTTGAAGGATTTAAGCTGAAGATTCCTCTGTCTTTGTCACGAAGCGCACAGTCCTGCTGTGGTGATGGGCGGTAGAACCATGCTGGATTATCCGTTGTTACCAAGTAAGGGATCATCAATCTGGAGAAATTGACAGCGCTTAACAAGTCGTTTGCTTGACAGGGTCGGTCTAAAGAGATCTGAGCTATATGATCCCTGAGATTCACTGGGGTGAACAAGATGGTATCGCCGACGGAAGCATTCAATTGGTTCGGAGTGAACACAGTCTTCACGTCGGTGTCAACGACGATGTGATGAATTGATGAATTCGAAGACATAGCTTCTGAACTATATTCTAGTGTTGTTGTTTGCATGCTGGCGTTGAGACTTGTTGAGTTCCAGCTCACGTCCAACTCAAACGATAACACCTCAGGCGCGCTATCGGCATGGCTGCTAAGTAGAATATTAGCTGGCTCGACCTGCATGCTATTCACTTACATTTCAGCGATCAACGCGGTCAACAATGCCAATGATTTCAGCCCGTTCATGCCTTCTTTTGCAAGTTAAGATATTGATGTTGTCAAAGTTGGCAACATTGAGAAAGAGAGTTCTGACTGTTGTCAAATGGAAAGATAGAAACCCTCAAAAACGGAATTTTGGAGGGCCTCGGTTTGTGGATGTTCAGGGTGCACCTTTTGCAAGGTTCTATTCGCAGCCAGAAAAGCTCACAGGACGATGCAAGAACTGATGGCCATGGGAGCCTGAGTTGGCTTACCAGTGATTTATAAAAGGGCACAAATCAATGATTCAAAAAAACACAACATTACACAAATAAAATTCCCAAAAACAGACCGGTTGATTCGGTCCTTGAATACATCTACTCGAGCAATTTTATCACCTCAAAAGACAAGTAATACTGCTCTTTCGTACGAGAACTGATTTGGAAAGGGAAAATCCTTCCGATTGAATTATGGCCGGTTTCGGAACGAAAATTCCATCGGCCGTAGAAGCCGAAGGGAAGACGCTGAGTCCGGATCCCAAGCGGGTTGCGGCCGACGAAGCACGTAAACAGGCAGAGCAAGCAAAGACGTCCAACAGCCTTCCAACACCAGAGAGCACGCCGGGCCCAGACACTGCTCGCCTTGAAGATGACAAGGCACGTCGACAGGCAGAGCAAGCAAAGACGTCCCAGAGCCTTCCAACACCAGAGAGCACGCCGGGCCCAGACACTGCTCGCCTTGAAGCTGACAAAGCACGTCGACAGGCAGAAGCGGCAAAAGCACCCTCCGACGAGGTAAACCCGGAGAAGACATTGGATCAAGACACTGCTCATACCAAAGCGGACAAAGGTAAAGGTCGGGCAGAAGAGTCTTCGGAAACAGCTCCTTCAGGATCATCCAATACCTCCACCGATAAACCCGAAGAGTTTGCCGGGAACGCTTACGGGGATGAAGATCAAAATGACGGATCTGATCGCATGGAAATTCAGCAGAGCGAAGCTCCAAAGCCAGATGATCTCCGCCAGCAGATATATGAAAAAGCCACACCGTATTTGGGAAAGCTCATGGAGAATCCCAAGGACGCTGAAGCGACATCAGAATTGAACAAATTGAACAAGCAGATAAAGGAGCAGAACCTCAAAGACAAGCTTCCAAAGAAAGATCTAGAGAACTTTCTCATTCAGGTCTCCACATTCGCCGCCAACTTCGAATTGGCGAAAGGTTACCGCGAATCTGTAGCCAAGAACCCAGCTGACGATATAGCGAGAGAAAAAATAAACAACATCAACAACATTTTGGACCAGTTGAATGAGCGGCATGGGTACCCCAGAACCTGGCTTATACATCTTGTACCTCGATCAGGCACTGATGAAGCAGGCTTCGCAGTAGCAGAGTCATCCGAAGCAGCAGAGTCATCCGGAGCGGCAGAGTCATCCGGAGCGGCAGAGTCATCCGGAACAGCAGAGCCCAAAGCCGCCGATCAAGCTGGCCAGGCTTCCACCAAAGGTGGTGTGAAGACCAAAGTCAGCGTTGAAATACCCGATGAATCAGACGGCTTAACGTCTCTCGGAAAAGTCGTGATTGTCCGGAAAGCTGGGTTTGGATCGCGGGTCATCGTGAACCGTGGAACAGATGTGAATCCGTATTTTGAGATACACCCTGGGGCCGACTTTGGAAAAGGAGTCGCCAAAGAGTGGCTGGAAGATGGAACGTACGAAAGCGAAGATTTGCCAAAGGACGCAAAGGCCAATCAGATGCAAATCCATGGGCGAGTCAAAGTCAAGAAAACAGGTAGTAAGCGAATTAACAAAACCGCACGTACCCAAAGTGAAATTCAATACTACTTAATCAAAGT
>JAABUH010002352.1_pt1 | contig 18305 bp, 16 predicted proteins | sample 5559121 | NCBI WGS metagenome assembly JAABUH01 (sample SAMN10711871, study PRJNA513364) | rock metagenome | isolation source: Antarctica rocks | place: Antarctica: Victoria Land, Battleship Promontory nord | collected 2015-12-28
TTTGCCACAAGATACCTCTCTCCGATCCAAGTCTCCTTGATTCAGGATGTGAACGGATGCAATCGCGCCATCATACCGAAGGCCGGGAGTCCATCATGGAAGCCTTTGATTAGACCGCCGACATCCGCGCCTGTCTCGACAAAGCCAAAAGGTGCGAAATCAAATTTCCGGTCGTCTCGTTGAGCTTATCTGTCCAGGCACGCATCGTGCTATCGATCAACGGCTCCATTCTCTTGACGTTCGTGAAACTATACTTTGTCTTCCTACCAATCCGCCATCAAGGCCTCAGAGGGAACTTTCCAATCTCAATCTTTTCAATCCAAGTGCACAATGAAAGCAGTTATGATACACGTCCGCTCGATCAGAAAGAAATAACCACCTACAGGAACCCGCAATCAACGTCCTAGCCGCCGCATGCTGCTGCCAATCCTTGAATATCAGACCCGCCCTCCGTCCTGCCAAAGCTCCCCCCTAATACAACGTTCCGACTCATATCCGCCTGTCCACGATAAACATCCAGCAGCTCCATCGCATCGCCCACGAGCAGCAACGTCGGGAGAAATCGTCATCGCTAGCCCTTGCATATCCCCCAAAGATTTCAGCAAAAATCAAATTTTTTTCTTTTTTGGCAAAGCCCTGAAAACACGCATTTACCACATCGCTTAACGCAAGTCCCAGAGAAAAACGGGCGCTTTCCAGTCTTCGCGGAGATTTGTGAATATGCAATCCAGAGTCTCGTGACCACGGTATGCCCAGAACGGGGGCCGCGGAAATTGGGAAGAGAGGGGGGGTTGGAAGAAGCGGTGGTGGAGGATTTTTTGGGTATACTATGTACAGTACGCGGCGGAAGGGCGAGCGAGGATTTACGGTGATATGCCGGAATTTTGGGGATCATCATTGTGTTGGGAGAGAGGGTCTGTGGTGGGAGATATCTTGGTTACACGGTGGAGTTAATGATGGAGGAGTTGTTTCATACCGCAATTTGTTCTCGTGAGTTTAAAAAAAAGGAAAATGGGGGAATCTAACAGCCCTTACTCCGTACCCTCGTATGTAGATTCGCTTGAGTGTATGTACAGTCAACAAATATCCCGATTTTCCTCCATCATGTTTATCATACCACTGCCGTCCCATCATAACCACCACATCGATTATCGTCCCAATCACACGCAAGCATAACCATCCCATACCAAAAACAACAAAATTGCGTTTTTCACTCTCTTAGGAAATGATATCTGTTGTTTCGACAAAAGGTATGGTATTAGGCTACTTACCATTCCAAGGCGTGCGTTTTTCTTAAACAGTCGTTGGTTGAAAAAACACAGACAGGAACAGATCTTTGCCATTGAAGGACCGCGGTACTTGTTAATTGTACCCTCCTTCTTCTCCTTCTTCTCCTCCTTCTCCTCCTTCTCCTTCCTCTTCTTCTTCTTCTTCTCCTCCTTCTCATCAGCAGCCCAATAAAACCCAACCCAAAACCACATTTCGTATGCATTTTTACTCCCAAAAACCCCCCCCCAAGAATTGCCCGGGTGCAGCCACCAAATATGTATGCCCTTACTATGTACTGTATGTACTGTATGTACACAAGACCTACGTACGTACGTGCGTGACCGCTTAATAACCCAAGATGATGATATCAGGGCTTGTGCTGGGTGATGCGAATGGATAGCAGCGATGAATAGGGGTTGGTGTCTTGAGCGACTTGGCGAGGTGGTTGGAGGGTGGGTGGGGGTGTGAGGTGGTGAGGTGGTGAGGTGTTTGATGGATGGACTGTGTGTTAGAGGGGGGCTAGGGAGTGAGGTCTGGTGGTTTGTGCATGAGGAGTGAGAGGGGAGAAGGTGAGTTAGGTGTGTAAAAGTGATAATAAGTTTTCGATGGCGGATGGGCTTGTAAGATATCTTTCAGAAGGGGCGTATGATGTTGCGGATGTGATATGTTTCCCAATCCATCACTGATAGTAGGAAGAAAAGTCCCGCCACTGCAAGGTCCCTTTTGGAAAACATCTAGTGTACCAAACCCGCCTCAGTCATTTCTTTGACATATCGTTTGTACCGGCCAACACTCCTACGCCTCAACGTACGTCCGTGCTTGACGAAAATCAAGAAAGTCAAGACCTGAGCCAACCCCGCAAAGGCCGCGAGGATGAAAGCGTTCTGCAGCCCCATGTTCGTGACCCAAGGGGTAATGCTACCAAAAAAAATAAGCTCACAGGCTGTCAGAGATATTAAAAGACATGTGTACTGACCCATATCCTATAGCAAAACTCATAGTGTTCCGAACGATAATCACAGTCACCATAGCTTCTCCACTCAACTCGCGGTATGAGTCTATGCAATAGCTCACCGAAATCTGGATGCCGAGAGTATTGGTGAAGGCGATAACTCCCATGGCAAAGACAAGGCCAAACCAATGGATGCCCTTGGCGGCACCAACACCCCAGAGTAACAGCGCCCCTGGAATGCACAGAAGAGAAACGCTGAAGAGCCAAAGCCGGTGCTCTGGTTCCATGATGCCCCGATTGCGCCGCGCCATCTTGATGACTAGCCAGTCCCCAAGGCGACCTGTGTAGATGAAGCCGAAAATCACCCCAATGAGCGGCGACAAGTACGCTAGGCCGACCATTGAAGATGAAAAGCGATAGGGTGAGCCAGAGAGTATCAGGGAAGCTGTAGCGTTCAAAACATTGAACCACACGAGGTTGGAACCGTAGGAGACACCGGCGTAGAAGATCACAGGGAAGGTCAGAAATATGAGTGGTCGTAGCATCATGCCTCCTAGTCGATTTGGGCGCTGCCACGCAGTGGATTCAAATAGCTTCAGCTTAGGCCAATAGGTTTTCTGCTGATAGTTCTTAGAGTAGCCATTTTCAACACTACCCGCTGACAGATCCATCGCCGCTTTCTTCTCTCCCGCCGGGTCTACAGAGCTTTCAGGTAACATCTTTACAACACTCTTAACATCCGCCGTATCCATGGGCCTTGATCCGCGATGGTAGTTCGTTTCTTCCATGCAGAAAAAGAGAAAAACAAAGCCGATCGCACAGAATATGGAGCACCAATAGAGGACCCATTTCCAACCTTGGCCATCGTTGATAAAGCCCGCTAAAATTGGCGCGAGGAAATTACTTCCGGCTAGGAACAGAGCGTACAAAGCCATATAAGTGCCTCTTTCGTGCGTGAAGTATATATCTGTCACAGATATCTCGCACAAAGATTCGATTGGGGCTCCAAAGAACCCTTGTAGGACCTTACTCGCAATCCACTGACCATTGGACGTTGTGTACGGCACCCAAATCATTATTGCCATTGTTGCTAGTATCGACAACAAGTATACAGGGCGCTTTCCATATTGCAAAGCAAGCGGCTGCCAGACTAGGCAGCCCCATCCGAATAGCAGAAACATGTATCCAGTGCCGGCGTTTAGGTCGTTCAAAGTAAGGCCTGTATCTTTGGCGATTGGTTCTAGAACAGAATAGATGGCCGCGGAGGCAATCCCAATCATCAACGTGTAGACGCACATGCATGTTGTCGAAAGCAATTTTCGTTTTGGTGACCAGTTCAGAGGGTCATCGGGATCATCTGAAGGAGCTGGGACCAGAACGATATCGCGCTGGCCACTCGAGCTATGTTTTGCGAGTATTGTTCCTTCGAGATCGACCAGGTGGATAGTTCCAGGAATCTGTTCCACGTTTTCCATGGCTTTATGGTTTTCCCAACTTATCGATTCACGACGTATCTTTTTCTTTGCGTTTGGGTGATTCTACTATCTGAATAGAAGGATTGTATGTATCTCAGATAACTTTGCGATGGACTCTACCGATAGAGAAGTTTATAGTTGTCGATATGCAGCTAAACTGCATGAGCATGCATGTTGCATTGCGTCGAAGGCCTTACCTCAGCGACACCACGATAACAAAGATAGCGAATCCACTCGCAGTCAGGCATTCGGATATTGCTCAAGGTGTTGTAGCGACTATTAGCCCCCAACGCTAGGAATTCAAATGCATATCCTGTCATCAATTGAGAAAGCCCAGCAGAATGGTCAGACTCGATTGGATTTCGAACATGAACAATGCCATGATCGTGGTCTCGAAATTAAAAATGCGGCATCAAGAATTTCGATACTCGCATGGCTGAAGGCGGTGGCTAATGGCAAGCTGCACCGTGGCTGCCAGCTACCATCTTCGTATGCTCAGCAATACTATTCAACGACTTCTCAAGATGTCAACGCCTTGCGCAGTATCAAGTCACTCACTTGAGCGTTGTCTTGCTGTTGAACTTCAGAATAGCAGAATAGCAGATCCGCTTAGCATCATTACGGCAGTAGCCGAGCAAGCGATCCAATCCATTATCACTCTACCAAAATTTTGTGTCGACTTTCAAAACGCCCCAACAGAGATTGTCGAGCTCTCTCTTGATCTACAGTTGTTGAAGGAACTGCTAGCATGTGTTCAGTCATTGCCTCCACCAGAAATTAGTAACGTTGACCAAGAACGAGGTATTACAATTCTGACCTATAACCAACGGCTCGTGCTCCGGCTTGGTTATCATACTATCATCAGTTCCATTGCAGTACAGTATGCAAAAGTGTCAAATGAATCTTGCGGGTTTATAACCGTCCCAAGACCACGTTTACCGTTCCGCTGAAAAGGCAAACGATTCAGCTTCGAATGACTCGTTAATTACGTCTGATTATTAGCAAATCGAAGACCACTAAGACTGCTTGTACGTCGTCCGCGGAATTTTATCGATCGACCCAAAATTCAATATCCCAAGCCGGCATTGTAGTGTTGGACATTTGGAACGTATTACTCCCTATGGACATTCCTCAACCTTCAAGCTTAGAGCTCGCTCTGAACTAGTACCGGCCAATTAGGAATATCCTGTTCCTTTGTCTTCAAAATCCAATCTGGGCTTCTATCGTTACCTAGGAGTTGCAAAATCCAGGCTTATTCCCTTGGTGATGCACCGGAGATCTTAGTTGACGCTTTTTCCACCTGTGCTTGTTGGCATTCGAATCGCTGGTACATCTGACATTGGCTTCTGCTGTTTTGAACAGGAATAGGATTTCCAGTCTAGATAGCAGTGTTCCAGCAAAAGGTTATAATTTCTCGCGATTTATACTTCTCTTTTTCAGCTTCTTCCCTGCCTCCACTCTTCCATTCCTCAGCATCCCAGACGTCTACGTTCCTCCACTCCTATTCGTTCTAAATCGCCTTCGTCTATTTCCCCTCTCCAAGCCAATCTGATCACAATGACCGTCGAAGCAAGTGTGAGCTTTCTCACAATTCCGAGACCCGAGCATATGTCCATCGCTATGGGAGTGAATGCCTTTTGGTGCTTGACCTGAGCGGTGAGCAGTGAGGTCGTTTTGGGATTAGGGAGAGAATTGAAGTAGAAGAACAACATGGATTAAAAGTACAGGTAGAGGGGAAGTTTAACATTTGCGTATTCGAATGAATCAGCACTGAAACCTCTCGCGGCTAAATTGGCAATCGGCGTTGTATCTGTGCCTCTTTCATTTTATGTATCTTGCCGTTTCTTAGCTTCTCACTATCCGCTAGCGCTTTCCATCTAACATCTAGATCAATTCTCGGGATTCTTATCAATATAGCCCAGCTTCGGGAATCCAAGCGTTCTTGGTTCGAAGTCGTATAGAAAGAAGGAATTGGATTGCCCTTGGACTTGAACACTGATATGGATGAAAATGCAATAGACGGCGGTGAAGTGTGAGATCTATCTTTGAATAGCAACGTGAAACGGCAAACCACCAGTACTATACACACATGTACACGTATAGGATACACCTCATCTATGCCGCCGACCTCATGCTCAACGGCATAGCCATGTTCGCCGAAGATCTCGAGACTACGACTCTCTTCTCCAGCGTAGATGCCCTTGCTGTACTAACCGATTCTTTATTTTCGGTATGCTATTCTGTCTGATCCGCCATTTTCATCGTCAAGTACGCTTCTAGGTCGAATTTCGAATCCATGGGATCCGTTATCACTAGAGTTTCCGGAATATTAGCCATAATACCAAACCTCCTCACATACATCCCACCCATCTTCATCACCAACCCTCAGCCACCAACATGCCCAATGAAAAACCTCTCAACTTACCTCCCTCCCCTTCAGTCTTACTCTCTCTCGGCATCGTCTTCTTCACGTACTCCGCCTTCGCCTTCGCAATCAAGTCCTCCTTGCTCTTGTACTCCCGATCGATTTGCGCGATTTTCGACTTTGCGGATATTGCCGATTGCCGGTATAGACCGTAGGCGACGCCGGAGATGAGGGCAGTGTAACGGAGGACCTTTCGGCGGGCACGGAGATTAGCTTTTTTTTAGTTGGTGATGTGTAGGGGAGGGGAGGAGAGGGGGACAGGGAAGGAGGATGTTACATTGACGCCGGAGCTGGCCATTGTTGGTGAGGTGGAAGAGGTGGGCGTGAAGGAATGGGGATGGTGGGGAGCCAATTGCAATGCGAAAGGATCGTAGAGGTTTAGGAAATAGATGGGGAGGTTCGTACGGTGGTAGGCTTATTTGGAGGAGCTCCGGTGCCCTTTGTGTCGCACTTTGCGGTCGGCGGGATGCAACAAGTTTGGATTTTGTGCTGAGGAGCTTGAGCCACATTTTGTGCATAAATGTTGCATGCATAAAACTTCCATTATCTCCGTTTACCTGGACAGAAGGGGTTTGATACTAGAACAAAGTCACACTCCTAAGTTCAAGCTACTAGCTTTGAGCAAATTGTCGTAGTCTACGCTCCAGTCTGGCTCAGCTACGCGAGATTTTGAAGGCCAATGCCATGAGAATCACTATAGAGCCTACGGCGCATCTTTCAGGACCACCACCCAGGGCCATAGGATAGCTCCTTTCTCCACCAAGACAAAATGATGCAACGCAAAGATGAGATCCTGGCCAAAAGGGCAAAACTTGTAGAACTCAAGCGGCAGCGAGAGGAACGCGAGCAGAGGCTGAAGGCTACTACACAACAAGCCCCAGCTACGGAAAATCCATCAGAAGTAATATGCCCCTAGTGATCTCTTAGGATCTCTAACACTAACTTCAGCTTCTTAGGTAGCAGCGCCCAGCCCCCGGGGCTCGAAAGATCGAAAGCATGTCGAGAGCCTGGTCAATGAAGTGCTGGGAGAGAGTAGAAGTCCTCGAACCTCCTCTCCCGCTGCTCGTACAAGCCGGCCAAGCTCCACACTGAGTGCTGCACAAAGTGCTACAGAGCTGGCTCAAGGTGGTCCCAGCACGCCTCCAAAGCCAGCCCAAGCCCAGACCGTGTCAACAGCAACGCAGACCCTGGAAACAGTGCCCGTGGCAGTGAATTATGAAATTGAGCCAGCTCCTAAAGTCGAAGTATTGTCCTACAGTAAAGGCATACAGACCGCAGAGCCATGGTCTCCTCAAAGGAGAAAACATCCAGGAAGCTTCTCGGGTTCGGAATCGGACTCAGATCAATCGCCTTCACGGATGCTCTCGCCCAGGAAATTAAAGCGTCTTAGCCGGAGGGAGCGTGAAAAGGAAGAGGAAGTTCGACAGAACCTCCGGCGGGAGATAGAAGAAGAGCTGAAGGCTGTGAAGGACCCAGTTGCTGATGGACTACTTACAACGTCGCAGCCGAAATATCCTGCAAGGCCTTTAACGGATGAGGAGCTGAATGCCGTAACCTCATCCGAAGACTTCCTTGATTTTGTGGAAAGATCAAGTAAAGTTATAGAACGGGCATTGGATCAAGACTATGATGTGCTGGCCGACTATGCCATGGATGGTTTAGAGGGCATTGACGAGGATGAAGATGAAGGGTACGGAAGCCTGAGAGAAAAGAAGGGGAGAAGAATAAAGGAGGTTGCGCAATTCTATGATGAGCGATGGAGCAAGAAGCGAATGATCAGCGGTCTTGATTTCTCTCCCAAAGTAAGCCTCCGCATCTCCCTCCAACCCCTAGACTAACTTCGGGCATCAGTTCCCTGAATTGCTTTTAGCATCGTATACGAAAAATCCTTCCGCACCTCAAGATCCCTCTGGTCTCCTCCAAATCTGGAATATGCACCTCCACTCCCGCCCCGAGTACACATTTCATAGCACTTCCGACATCCTAACCGCCAGATTCTCCCCATTCCACCCTTCTCTAATCCTAGGCGGCTCCTACAGTGGCCAAGTCCTTCTCTGGGACACACGCTCTAAATCCCCCCTTCCAGTGCAGAAAACCCCTTTGACAGGCGCCTCTACAGGGGGTCATACCCACCCTATCTACGCCCTTTCAGTAGTTGGCACCCAAAACGCAAACAATATAATCTCATGCTCCACCGACGGCGTCGTCTGCGGCTGGACTGTTGATATGCTTTCCCAACCCCAGGAATACCTCGAACTTACCGCCCCGCCCCCGAGCAAGACCGAAGATCTAAGTCCAACATGTATGTCCTTTCCCTCTGCAGACCCAACTTCGTTCCTCGTCGGCACTGAAGAAGGAACCATCTATCCGTGCCACCGGTACGACCGCGCCGGCGCAAAAGCAGGCGTCGACACCCGCATACGTTACAAAGGCCACACCGCCCCTGTCATGTCCCTGGACTCCCACCCCGCGCGCGGTCCGGTAGATCTAGGCGATCTCGTCCTCTCCACCTCTCTGGACTGGACCGTCAAACTCTGGAAAACCCGCGCATCGTCTTCCACTTCCGTCACTCCGGCACACTCCTCAACCTCCACCATCGCCGATCCCCCACCCAGCACCGAGCAAGCCATCAAACCCCTCCTTGACCTCCCCCGTGAAGACGTCGTCTACTGCGCCCGCTGGTCCCCACACCGCCCCGGCGTCTTCGCCCTCGTCGATGGCGGCGGCAATGTCGAAGTCTGGGATCTGACTGTCGACACCGAAATCCCCGTCTGTCGTGCGCAGCCGGAAGTTAACAAGAAGGCGGTGCAGGGCGGCGGATATTTTGCAAGGGGGTTGAACCAGGTTACGTGGGAGGAGAAGGAGGGGAAAAGGGTGGGGGCGGGTGGGGCAAGCGGAGTGGTGAGTGTGTTTGAGGTTGGAGGAGAGTTGGGCGGGGAAGGCAGAGGGGAGGAGTGGGCGGGGATGAAGAGAGTTGTGGGTAGGTTGGGAGTAAGGGGGTAGATGGTAGGGATAGGATCTCCGGTAGATGCCCATTTAGTCGGCCACGGGCCCATGCAAAGATTAACACTGTGAGTATCGTCGTACTCGAAATGTACCTCACATGCTCCTGCTCCTGCTCCAAGTTCGCACTATACCATTAGCATCCCTCCTCCCACAGATCGTCTCCCAACTCTCTTCACAATTTCCTTCCATCTCATCGCTATCTGAACCGTAATACCCTCCACCACAACACACCCTCGCTCCGCCTCCCCCAAGGATTCCATCTCGCATCCCAGCGTGCCTTCATCTCGCATCCCGAAGCCTTCTCTCTCGCCATCAAGAAGCCAATCCCAGATCGGAACCAAATACACTTCCACGAATCCAAACCTCCTCAGCCCCGTCTCAGCCAGAATATCGACCATCTCGAAAAACCTCCTCATTGGACCTCTCTGCCGACTGAGGAACCACTGCCACCCGAACTAGAGAATCAAGTCGGGATAGCTCTTATGAAATACTACCACCACTATAGAAAAGATGTCATCGCCCGCAGCGAAAACTCAGATTCTGCTGGATGTGCGAAGCGGCGGAAACGAGCATGCGTTTACTCGAGTAAGTTCGAGGGGCGTATAAGGCGCCAGTGTTAATATATCCTGTGTCTGACAACAACACAGCCAACGATTTTACACGAGTGTAATAGTTTCAAGATCTCCAAAATATCGAGGAGGCGCAATTTGGTCTCTACAATTCTCATAGCTCCAGCACATACCGTAGAAGCCGACACGTAACCAGCTTGTCTCAGCCGCATCAATGGGTCGGACCACGAGTCCGTAGCTTTCTTTATACTCCGTGGTTACGAATTGCAAAATCGAAAGCTCCCAACTCTCGTCTGGTACAATGTCTGGATTCCATCGGCCATCGGAGTAACCTTCATGCGTTTTACGACCGTCCTGAAGCCTGAATTTGTACTCCTTTTTCCCGCTGCCAGAATGTGCCACACGCGAAGTAAGCCGTAGTAGACGTCCTCGTACGGAAAGCTTTTTGGACTGATACAAACTGTTGGCTGAAGTTTCGTTGGATGGTGGAATAGAAACCGTGGCCGCTTGCCGGAAATCCCTGTTGTAGTTGTAGCGCTGTTCATGAACACCCACATCAACGGAAAGCCACGACCAGGACGGAGCGTCAAAGTCCACTCTTCTGCCAGGCTCAAGTACTTTCCAGAGCAGCTCGTCGAAGAGATTAGACTCCCAAAGCCCATGGTACAATCGCGTCCGAGTATGCTGCTCGACTGCTTTCGCCAATCCCGAAAACGCCGTCCACTTATCGTTATCAAACGTCAGTTTGCTCGCCGTATACTCCTTGACCATCTTCCACCAGAAACACTCCCATTCCGCCCAGTCACCACTCCGGCACAGTTCCTCCATCGTATGCAGCGCCGTCTTCAGCCCCATCCGCGACGCCATAGACGGATTGTCGGACAGCTCACCCGAATGCTCATACGCGGTCTTCTCCATCCCCGGATTTTCCTCCGACGCCGTCCCCTCCACACACTCCCAAAACACCATCTCAGACCCGAAATGCAGCGTCCGCGGCGCCAGCGCCCGCTCCTGCACGACCCACGCGCGCCGATGCAGCGGCGGCCTCAATCCCCCCTCCGAACCCGGCCGCCGCACCCGCTGATTCTCCGCCCAGACGCAATCCCGACCGTCGCCGTCGCGCAGCAGACACGGCGCGAAGGCCAGTGGATTGCGCGTCACGAAGCAACCGCCGTTGCTATTTGCGGCGCCGAGCGCCGCGATGGTGCACGTTGCGTCGCTGTAGACGTTGCCCATGGTCGCGGTTTCGCGGGCCCAGTCGTTTGGAGAGTCCTGGATGATGCAGAGGGAGTCAATCCAGAGGTATGTGTAGCCGAGGCGGGCGGTGGTGAGGGCAGCGTCGCTGAAATTTTGAGGAAGGGAGGAGAGCGGGAGATTGCGGAGGAAGGTGGGAAGGGTGGAGGTTGTGAGTTTGAGGATATTGGCGCCCCCCCAACAGTGGCTGAGGGCCAGGTAAGGGGTGCGTTGTTTGAAGTCTTCGCTGATCGTGAGGCAGAGTTGTACAGAAAGGAGGAATGGGCCGTTTGTGGTGACTTTCAGGAGGCGGGTTGGGATGAAACCATCTCCGCGGGAGCTGTGACGGCATTTCTCGTGATGGTTAAGGCAGGTGTCGAGCCAGCTTTTCGCGAGCTTGAAAACTTCATCTGCATCTGTTCGTTTGTATCTCAGTGAGCCCTGGATTTTCAAGAGCGGTCCGTCGTAAGAGATGTACGTCGTCTTCGGGCGGTGTCCCTGTACGTCCATCTCGATCCGCCCAGGGCCATCATAACTCTGCTTACAAATCACCCACAACGAATATTGTTTTGTGCTATGACTTGGCGGCACCTCAGCGGCTGTTGGGTCTGGAGCGGCGAGAAGGGAGCAGAGGTGACACCCATCTAAGGCTGACTGCTGGAGAGCTCCGATGTTGTCGTAGTGAGGAAAGGTTTCGATGATATCTTCTCCTTCTCTTTCGTCATCGCTTTCTTCGACTTGTATAGTCACACCTCCGCCCTTAGATGCCGTGGTGGCTCCCATTGGTCGCATCCGGACGGTTCGAGACCTGGCGATGAAGAGTTGACAGTGGTTGCAAAAGACATTTTCTTTGACTTGATCTCTGTTCCTTGGCGTCTCTGAAAGGCTGGTGCCGGAAGGACCGCCTGTGGAAACATTGCTTGGAAGCCGCCGACCTAAAAGAGTCCTGCGGTTCGGAAAGCGGCCAGATGGACGCTCTCGAGACGAACGAGGCCTGGTCAGAAGCTGCGTTGGTGCAAGAACATTGGGAGCAACGTCAGCAGGACGGCTTGAGCTCCTTGAACTTGCTTGCAGCTCTACGTGTACCGGTGGCGCTGAATCCAGGAGGCTTTGCAGCTGCGAGCCTGAACGCATTTGCGAGGCTGTATGCACTTCCGAGTGTCTATGCACTTGCGAGTCTGACTGCATTTGCAAGTTTATTACGCGCGGTCGTGATTTTGGACGACGGTGCGAGTCTGAAGACCCTTCCGGAGCCGGAGGCCTTCCCATTTCCACTCTTTCAAAGAAATCCTTTATATCATCCTCATTCATGACCTTATGGTTATAACGGGAAGAGCCGAAAACTAGCCCTGGCTGGATGCCATAGGGAAGCATGATGAAGTTGGTAATATGTGCAAATACAAGCGATTAAATGTCTTTTGAGGAATGCTAGAGAAAACGTCTTGTCTTTCAAATGACTTCAAGCAATACCGCTCGCATGGCTACGGCGCTTAAAAGGCTGAGCAGAGGCTGATGTACAGAACTGCCTGTTCGAGCTTAGGTTGATCTCGCTAGAGTTCTTTAGGTTAGATCCGGAATATCTCGGCACTCAATGAGTGACGGGATGGAACATACTACAGTACTTCATGATGGCACTTTCTATCAGGCAAAAAAGACCAAAAAGTATGAGAAATAACTGCAGCATGCCTATCATCAGTTCCGAGATGCTTGCTCAAGGCAGGTTCGTCGCTGCTTAAGCCAGGAGACACGATTACTTCGTTTCTTGGTACTCTCTAGGCATATCTGACAACCTTGACGGTTCAAAATCTTGATTCTTACGTGGTGATTGGTCGATCCAGGAGATTCGCGCACACAATATCGCTCGGTTATAGGTATTCACGACTAACCCAGATTGCAGATGAAGCACTGATTGGAAGATCCATAGGTGAACGTGTGAAAGTTCAATTGTTAAAAACAATACCCATCTAGCATAACAGTAAGATTGGTTGACCATTTTATAGCTCGTCGATCCAAACTCAGAATGAAGGCCCGTGTTTCTGGTATAATGGAAGGCCCTGTTCCAGTAGAAGTATACTAAGCAACTGTAGCTTATTTGACGTATGGGACCATAGCAAGGCACACTGTAGTAAAATTGTATTACGTCGTCGAAAGCGGCAAGACAGCGACATCGTGTCAATATGTCAACACCTTACGATGTCGCATTAGGAGCATATTTCCAGGAAAGACTCGAAAATTCTTCGTATTGCTACGTTAGCTCCGAACTGGCTAATCGGTGGTCCTATTTTACAGCTCCGCACAACCAAGTACTTGTATCTTGAGAGCAAATTGGAGACGGGTTTGAGATTGCTGGGAGAGGACCGTCCTGACACGCTGACCAGCATAAATAACCTTGCATCGACATGGTCCTAAGCATCTGCTTTTGCTCAGTTCGGCTTGGTATTAAATGCAACCTCGGTCACAAAGAATGTGTTCTATTAGATTCATATGCCGCTCTACACGTAGCTGGTAATGTGTGCAGCTTAGATATTCATCAAGCCAGTGAAGCCTGAAACATCACGCAGCACACCTTCGAAGACCTTCCGGCTGTTGATAACATGGGATGAAACCGATTCGAGTGGGATAGAGTTACCAAAACGAGAAGCTTTTGATCTACAAGTGAAGGCATAAAATGCGAAGTATGAGGCACTTTATACTATTCTCGCTTTTATTTTCCCTACGTACAAAAAACTAGATCTCTCATTAATGTGTCAGCATCTGACCGTAGAATTTTTAACAACGAAGTGTTGACATATTGATGATAAGTAAAATCTAGTGTTTTAAGACATTGTTACAGTTCTGCTATTCAAAATTTGCATCGACGAGGGTTTAAACTAGTCCTCCAAATTGATAAAAAACGATTCATCACGAACTTTTTCTTTCTACAGTTCATTTATCTTTCAGACGTGACTTTCCTTGCAAGGGTGAAGTTGAAGCCGCTGACGTATGTCGCTCGGTGCTTCTTCATTCGATAAAATCACCAGCAACCTCGAACCAGACTTCTTAGGTTGAATTAAATAACGAACGAGTCTCAAGCGATCTCATATCCCTATGTTCCACACCATAGTTCTGCTTTCTCATTGGATCAATATTTGGAGAGCTGCACGATGGGCGATTTCCATAGCTTTGAGGTCACTAGCAGACTTTGTTATGGCGACCTCTGGTCTGAATGCGAATGTACAGCTGTAAATGACTTTCGTCACCCCCAGATGGCCCTGCATAGTACCTTTTGCTTTTTCGCGGGAAACTTTTATAAGTCGGAGATGGTAAAATTTGCCCTCCATGAAGATACTGATCACATCCTCCTGCTCTGGTTTTTTGAAGTTACCAAACCTTTCAGTCTTCCAACCGCTACGAATTTGCCCAGCCCAGAACCACTCAAAAGGGCTTGGCATCTTTAGTCCGTCCTCTCTCAGCCAAGCCGACCATCTCCCAAGGAACGCCATTGCCGTACCCTTGAACTTCGCCTTCTCGATATGATAGTGATCCGTCCGAATGCCGAGCTCGTTGATAAATGACAGTTCTTCTATAATCTCAATTTGGTCGTCTTCGAATCTCTTGATATACGAGAACATGAGAGCAGATAGGCATGTAGATATATTGACTGAACTATATAGTAGATAGAGCATACGAATGAAGGAAGAAGTGGGCGAAGGGTAAATACTCATTCACTAGCGTCGAATCAATGCGGAGATTACTTACCACAGGGGTAACAGTATCGTTCCCTGTTTCCAACATTTTCAACACTGTCAAAGTCGTTCATCCACCACCCGACCTTCCCATTCATTATATTCCTGGCAACCTAAGCGAAAGTTACATCCTAATTAATTTTAATCAATGACGATTTATACCACCTTTAAAAAAGAAGAGCGTCCAAGTAACCACATAAAGAGCAGCAGCTGCACGTCCCAGTGTTAGCACCACAGATCTCTAAGATGCCTAAATCACTACTGCAGACTACTCCTTGGCATGTTATGCGGACCTGTTAAGGAGAGAGGCGGTTAATTAAGTTACTATGGAAAGTGAGTTATACCCGGCAGATATACCTCCATCAATCATATTCAAACAGGAAAACCTATCAAATATACCTGTGGAGTCTATTACTTATCGGCAAACATGAGATAAAGACTTTCTTTCCAATATAAAAGATTTACATTCGCCCCGCTCTTCTCCCCAAAAATTAAGTACATCTGCATTGCGTATCCAAGCTACCCCATTGCATAACCACTACACTACACTACCAACCGCTTTGATATCTTGGTATCAATCCAAGCTGAACAGAACCTTGTAATAACCCTCAGCGGCATTTTACACTTGGACAAGTCTTCAGCCACCGCTTCCGAAGGCGTTTATGAGATTTAGCTGTGTGGGTGTAAACGTTGGGAAGGCAGTGAGATTTGAGTGTGATGGAATAGGAGAATCGACCCTGTGATGTGAGCGACCCGGGTTTCATTGAAGGGGGACTGTTTCGTCTCTCGAATCACAAGGTTACGCCCAACTAATCTAACTCGCCCTTCGGACATTTGTATAGCAATGAGAGGCAGAAATCATGCCATGTTAGAAATTAACTCGCGAAGTTCTGCGCGAAAGATTCTACTGGCGTTCCAAGCACCCCTTACAATTAAGCCTCTACCTCTCAATCCCCGCCAAAAGAACAACACCTCCTTCTCATTCTCTTCCCTGCCCCCACCTCCTCCGATCATAAATCTCCGGTCCCAAATAACTCGTAACCCTCAAGCCCCCCTCATCCACCTGACAAGCCACATATGTATGCAGCCCTAACCCCTCTCCCAACTTCCGATGCGCACTCATACCCTCCAGCACATTCAAATAACCCCCAACCCACTGGCCCCTACCCCGCTCGCCCATAAAAGTCGCCAGCCCCAACGCAACACTCCTGTCATCCTTGCCGTAATGCTTCGCCGGCAGGGATAACTTCGGCGTCAGCAGCGCATCTCCCGCGCGCGCGAAAAAACAAAAGAACATTCCGGCCGTCGAGTGGCGGCAGGGCGGGAGCTCCTGCGCTGCTTGGAAGGAATCGGGCAGCCCGAAGACGAGGCGGTAGATGGCTTGCAGGTCTGTCCAGGTGACACTAGAGATGGGTATGAGTCCGTCCAGGGAGAGGATGGCGCGGATGGCGTCGAAGGATGTTTGCGGGGAGCGGAAGTAGACTTTGATGCGTGATTTGGAGGGGTCGATGCAGTCTACGGAGATCATTTCGAGCTCGAGCTGCGCGCCGAGCGGGGAGGTGGTGAGGTAGGTGAAGAGGGGCTGGAGCGCGGGGAATGGGGTGATGGTTTGAGTGAGTTGGTGCATGGATTGCTGGAAGGTTTCGATTCGAGATTGGCCTGTTTGAAGAGCGCGTAGCATGGGCATGAAGTAGACCTTGACGAGCATTTCGGAGCCGCCGAGTTCGCACGCGATGAAGAGGGATGAGCGGTGGCTGTTCGGCTCGGCGATGGTGTTGATTCTTTTGGTGGTTTCGGCGTCGTTGGTCGTGACTAGGAGGGTATTCCAGAAGTGATGGAATAGTTGTAAGTCAATCCCTGGCAAGGTGGAACGGAGATGATTGATGAGCTCCATTGACATATTTTTGTTGAAGGGATCAGCAGAGGTGCCTGACTCGGGTCCAATAGCTTCAATTGCGAAGCGGATCTTGGGAGATTTGTTTAAACCTGCCCAGCTCCAGCTATACTCAATGGGCGAGAAGTCGTCCGTTGTATAACTTTCAAATCCCTGTGATTTACCATACGTGGTAGGACGACTCCCTAGTCGTGAAATAATGAAATAGTAATAAAAGATCAAATTGTTGTACTGTGCGTGTTGATCGTAGCCTGCCTGATGAAGCATGTTCGCGACGGTTGTACCTGTCGTGTACCACCAAAAAGCCGAGTCTCTCTCAAGTGGAGGAAGTCTTGTTGTAAGTACTCGCCAGGCCTCAGTCGAAGACATTGATGTCTGTGGGAGAGGGATCTCCTGACCCTGAGTCTCGTTTTCTTTGCACTAAAACCAATTAGTTCGACTGTTACGTTTGGATTTGGACAGAGAAGCTGACTACCTGCAAAGGCGTTGTGTTTACAGTTGTCTTTTCAACCTGCGGAGTAAGAGCCATAGCGTAGGACTCGGACTGTACAGAGTTAGTAAAACAAACATAAGTTATTTGATGCAAGAGAATACCATCTTGAACTCTAGATAGTTTTGCTAAACTATAAAGAGGAACATAGGGTTTTTTATATATTTTATCATGAATAGATGCCTGCCTTTCATGCGGTACAGCAGATATCGGCCGTCTCTTCTGAAAAAACCTGGGACAATCGCATAATTCTGCCAAAGATGGCTCGAGGTAGTTGATCTGATGTCTCCTCCGTAATCTATCCACTGCCGCACTACTAGAAATAGATACTCAAAAAGCAATGACCAGAATGGGTATACTGAGAGAATCATCCTGGGATATTTCTTGATTGATGTAATGCGATTGGATATTATGACAACGCCGTTCCCAAGCATATGCATCAGTAATCCTTCCTCGAAAATCTGCAACCATGTACTGATTATGGTTACCATCGCCAATTTTGTAAATGTAACTTCATAGCCTGACTGTTGTGTGTGGATCACGGTGGAGACAAAGGAATCTTGATGCATATGCTTGAGAACGGCGTAGTTATAATATTTAACAAATGGACAGACGATCATCAGTCTTGCTTTGAATAGCTTTGCCATAAGCCAGACATGCAGCAGCTCAGGTAGTCAATGACTCTAAATGACTTAATACTTGCATGCATGATGTGCAGCGAGCTAGATCTTCTCCACAGGCAAGGATTTCAGCGAAGTATTTACCCTCCTGCTGCACTAGAACTTTGTGAGAGGTGGTGAGCGAATGGGTGTTCTTCAAGAGCGGCATGGATGCGGGTGAGTGATTCTTGGGAGTAGAATATGTTGTTACGGATTTAGTGGTGCACATTTGAAATTTGGCTCTTCTGGTGAAGGGGCTAGAATTAGGTCCTCGTCACGGAGATCAAGCTCGAGGTTGATGAGTGGAATCAGGGCGGGGTTGGAGTACAAGTCAGAGTATTTCTTCTCATGACTTCAGTCCTTGTTCTCGGATAGAATGTTGAAAATTGAAGATACATTTTAGGGAGATTCTTTTGGTGAAAGGGCCTTGATTGGTGAAAGAATCTTGGGCGACTCGGTAGATGAGGGAGAGCGTGTCAGGTACTCTTCTCCGATAGGCGAAAAGCATTGGAGGGCTCAGGTAGGTCAATGTTAGTGTGTAGCAGGGTAAAGCAGCTGAAAACGCTACACTGGGAATAGGTGAGAACCAAAGTAGTATAGCTGGCTGG
>JAABUH010002353.1_pt1 | contig 18281 bp, 30 predicted proteins | sample 5559121 | NCBI WGS metagenome assembly JAABUH01 (sample SAMN10711871, study PRJNA513364) | rock metagenome | isolation source: Antarctica rocks | place: Antarctica: Victoria Land, Battleship Promontory nord | collected 2015-12-28
AGTTCCCAGGTCATCCAGAAACGGGGACGTCCTATGGGGACAGGCAGACAGTGCTTGGGAGGCCATCCCGATGAGTTATATCAACACCCTAGTGGATTCCATGCCGAGGCGATTGGAGGCGGTTCGGGCTGCACAAGAGGGGAGACTAAGTACTGAATATTGTTTGCTAGGTAGTTGACATGCCTCTGTGATGATATGAAGCATTAGGAGTTACTCTAAGACAAGTAATGGGACTAAGACGCAAGAGGGTGGGTGCGAGAAAGAGAAGAGTAAAATGCCACATGCGGTTAATTAATCGGCGAATAGCCAATTAATAACTGTAGCATTCAGTTTCCCGTTCTGGCAAAGACGGTCACTATCATCTTCAGCGGGTGACATTGCGATATTCCCAGTCGCTCAAGGAGACGTGTGACTGGAAGTCTCATTTTTGTCCTTGACGAATTGCACATCGACTTCTCCAACGATTTTTGAGCCTGAAAGTCAAACAGCCACTCGAACGATCAGCAGCAGCTGGAATGAGAAACCGGCTGTAGCGGGTTTTGGATCCAGATCCGATTTTTTATGGTCGCCCTCCAAGACAGATAATGGCTATTATCAACAGCTTCGCGTGATCACACACCATCTCCTCCTTGGAGACAGCGAGATGTGTGGGAGATACAAGCGGTTGTTTTCTACCAGAAATGGTCCTCCACGGTAGCCGTGCCTGAGTCCGAACCGATACCGGCCGGGTTTTCCCTATTGGGAAGCGGGATGGAATATGGGAATTCTGTGACATCATCGGGTACCCTTGTTCCGTTTCAGGCATTTTCGCGTTTAGCGTAGGCGACGGGTTCGACTTGCAGCGGCGACCTAGACAACCATTGCAACCTTTCACTCAACCGTCACCACAACGCACACACGCTCGCCGCACCCTCGGAGGCCATGAGTGGCGTGATTACATGATCGAAGGACGTACCCAAATTCGCAATCCTTTGGAGATAGCTTCTCTCATCCTCAGTCTACACCCTTAGTTCAATAGAGCGGGGCTCGGTCGCCTCCAGTCTTCATTTGATATAGAAGCTATCGTGAGTCTACCATCATTCACTGCTCTCCTTTGTAACGCTCGGTCTTCAACCTGACATCATTTGATGACCAGCTCTCGCGTCAGCTCTCGGAATGTCCTCGTCCCTTCTCACCCCCTTCGCTCTCACATTTCTCCTCACCTCCCTACCTTCAGTGCTTGGCTTTTCCTTCAATACCACCACGCCAACGCAATGCGGCGAGTTCACGGTGCAATGGTGTGTCGTTCATACCCACCCGGCTACTTGTTCAAGCTGAATGTCTGTCAGGACCGGCGGGACCGCCCCATTTCATCTCCTTCTCGTACCCGTATGTCCATGCCATGATGTTGAATACGAGCTGACAGGAAATAGACCATACAAGTCAACAATGGACACATCCAGAACATCTCGATCCCCTCGTCATCCTCAAACTCGTATACTTTCGATCTCACTCAGCCGTCTGGACTGGAATTTGTCGCGACAATGTATGACTCGACTGGATGGGGATCAGGTGGGAGTACCGCTGTACTCAGTTCGTCGCAAAATTCCTGCCGATCCACAGCTGATGCGCCTCGTAGCTGTTGGGTCGTCTTCGAATACCTCTTGCTTCGAAACGTAAGCTCGGTCCGGTCCCCCGGTAGATGCAGTTCAGCTTCACTAACTTTCCTACAGGAATCTCAATTACGACTTCTACTTCTCCACCGTTCCCAACGGCAATCCCTCCTCCTGCTCGACCATGACCGTCACATGGCCTTCCAATGCCACCCGCCCCATCGAACTATACGGCATCATCCCTGCCGGCTCAGCATTCTCACTTCCCGTCTCACAGAATCCCGGCACGGATGGCTACGACTTCACTGTCGACATTGCATCGGGCACGCAATTCTTACTCCTCATGAGCGATTCGGGCCCATACATAACAGGTGGCTCGACGGGTCTTTTCACAGTGCAGTCAGGGGGTACGAGCTGCATAAACTCGACCTCGCCTTCGTCTGCCACTTCGACTTCAACTTCGAGTTCGAGCTCGACGTCAAGCACATCAAGCACATCAAGCACCTCCGCCACCTCGTCCTCTGCCTCAGCATCCACCAGCGTGGCGGGCGTTGGGGGCTCGTCAGCCGGTGGTGCACCAATCACCCAATCCACGTCTACGTCTCACACCGGTGCGATCGCGGGTGGGACTGTAGGCGGCGTGGCCTTCCTCGTCCTTCTCAGTCTCCTCCTTTTCTGCTGCATACGCCGTCGCGCTCGGAACCGCCGGGACTCCGATACGGATCCAGCCATAAAATCTTACGGCATAGCCTCGGGGGAGAAACGTCGAAAGCCAATGGATATCCTCGCTGCCAATGCTCGGCAGAACCCGGACGACGCTGAACTCGGGAGCGACGAGAGCCCAGGTGGTGGGCGACCACTATCTGCGAACGGTGAAGTGTACGAGCCTAGTCCATTCAGGTACCCCTCGCCATCACCAGCGGGAACTACTGCGCCAATGAATGGAACTCCGATGACGAACAGCACCACTGGAGCGACGATGGCGGGTGCAGCAGGAGGAGCGAGCCTTTTGGGAATGGCTAGCGAGAAAGCAACTCAAGGCAGTCACGCGACACCACCACGGCCGGTGGCACCAGCTCTCGCCAATTCCCCTCGACCAAGTGTGGAATCTAATCGTACTGGCAACACAGGAGGCACCCATCCGACCTACCAGACATCCTCGGGAGCGCCGCCGCCGACAATCGTGACGGCAGACGATACCACGCGATCTGACGCTGCGACTATGGGTCACTCTGCAGACGCGGCTAGAAACAGCTCGATCCGCAAGGCGCCATCCGTACCGCAGATGGTACCGCCTAGCCCAGTGACGGTTCCGGGACCTTCTATGGGCGCTGGAGAGTTGGGTAGGCCTTTGCCGGAACCGCCATCGCGGGCAAGGGAAACGACATATGTGCAGCATGAGGATGCAGGCGACGTAGTGTGAGTTCACGAGTGCCTCTGAAGAAGAGATCGCTGATGATGGACAAAGGGACTTGCCTCCGAGATATGACCAGCTGAGGGCTCGCAATCCGGATTCGACTGAGGGTGCGACTTGACCTGGCATACATGTGATAGATTCGGAGACTATATATACACTGGATATACTATGGCTGATCGAGGCCCAATGCATACAGCATAACTTATATGTGCCGCCTATCTACAGCTTCTTCACCTCGTACCCGATCTTCTCCTTGAGGATCTTCACACTCAGATTCCAAAGTTTTCCGGCAAGCTCATCATCCATCGCTTGGCTCGTCTCGGTATTCACCTGGCTTCATCAGCTTCCTTCGCGGACCCCGACCAATGTCCTCACCTTGCCGTCCGCCTCAGAAAAGTACCGTCCCTGCACCTCCTCCCTCCGCTCAACCACCGCCTTCCCTGTTCCACCCCACAAAGCACTTTCCGACCCTTGCTCCTTGCTCATGAACCCCAGCTTAGCGACTCCTTCCAGTGCCTTGCCTAGTATCCCGTACGACTCGGCCGAGCCTTTTTGTTGCTCTGTCGCGACTGTTCCGGGGTGGATTGCGAGTGCTATGATTGGCGTGGGAGAAGATAAGGGTGGGAGGTGATATCGCGCTAGTTGACGGATGAAGAGGATACTGTGATTCGTCAGGGTATGACCTCTGGAAATTGCTGATGAAAGAGAGGTGACCCACTTGAACAGCTTGGATCTCGCATACAACCTCATCCCGTCTCGCTCCGTACTCATCTCCTCCTCGCTCTCGCATTTAGTGTCCCCGGGAGCAGCCCGATGCAATTCCGAGCTCTCCGAGATGATCCTTGTACTAAACTTCTCGTACTCGTCTCCACTTTGCTTCGCCCCAGCCGTCTCCATCATCTTCCCCAACAGGTTGTCGACAATCACCATATGTGCGAGGTGATTGATGGCGAAATGATTGCCCATCCCGTCCTGTGTCAGACCGAATGGACTGACCCCGATTCCGGCGATGAGGTACAGGAGATCGATCCGTAGGAGGGAATTGCCCAATTTCTCGGAAAGGGAGATGACATCTCTGAGCGAGCCGAGATCGACTTGGTGGGAGTGAATTAGGGAGTTGGCCTCGGGAGTGTGCTCGGCGACGTTGGATACTACGTTATCTGCGTGTGCCTTTTGCGCAGAAACGATGTGGACTGATCTACAGCAGTCGAATTTTGAGGGTCAAAAGGGGGATACTCACCCTCACATCCTTTCTGAACGAGAGCGGAGACGGTGGCTTCGCCGATCCCGCGGGACCCACCGGTGACAACTGCGACTTTCCCTGTGAGGTCGGGGACGTCGTCGAGTTTGAATCGGTTGGAGAAGAGCCCGGCGGGGGCGACCATGCTGTCTGTGAGAGCGTTGGTATTAGGGTGAGTGAAGTGGGAGGCGCGGAGGGAGGCGCTGGGTTTGCAGCTGCACCAGCGGGTTTCAGGTTAGCGGGAGGCATAAAATGGTTGGACGGCCCGAGAGAGTTATTTTGGATACGTTCCCCCTCGCATGAAGCCCCCCTCGCTGAGGTAGACAAGGGAGAACAGCTCGCCTTTGTCCGTTGACGAGGTTTCGGGCTGACCGAAGCAAAAGGCGTTCAGCAAACATCTAAATCCCCAAACGATTCGAGGAACTGAAGAAGGTGAATTGTGAGCGAGATTTTGACCTTTATTGGGAGGAGCAAATGACGATTTAAGAAATCAAAGATCAATCGCGACCAAAATTGGGGCCGCCATCGATGGACAAACCTCCACCGGGACCTGAACAAAAGTCATGCATAGGCAAACAGGAATTGCATCCGCTAGTCTCCAGATGCCACTAACCGATTGAAGCGGGAATACATGGCGATACACCGGGAAGACGCGTGCGTAGCATCACTCAATTGAGAGATCTGATCGACTACCGTGTCTCCTTTCGAATTATCGACAACAACAATCAGCTATCAATCCGTTTACAATCCCACGCAGTTCTCCTTCACTACCCAGGTCGAAGGAGTCATCGAGACCGCCGTGTGCGACCGAGTCGAAGCCGAATCGCTTACATTCATCGCCTCATCCTGTCCAAAGGTGGACGACGAGCTGCTCAAGATGGCAGGCGGACGGAGCGTGGTGAGCCTCTCACTTAAGCTATGCGCATCAGAGATTTCGGCGCCTTCGGATCTAGGAAGAGAAGGGGGGAACGCACGAGCTGATGTGATTTCTGCTCAGGCTCGGGTGTACCCAAATGTCAATGAGAAATTGGGAAGATCATGGTGGGACTACGGTAAGCTCAGCATTCAAGCTTGCCCGCCTACCCCAGTCTATAAGTGGTTCTAGGACCAAATCGCTGATTTGGGTATCTACTAGATAACCTGGTCGTTCAATGGGGACTTCAGGACAGCTACGAGATCGTGCGAAAAGTCGGACGGGGGAAGTACTCTGAGGTTAGTCCCCATCACCTTTCCTGGTTCCATCGCTTCTTTTCGCTGACCTGCGATGCGATCAGGTCTTCGAATCCATCCACATCCCCACCGATCAGAAATGCATCGTCAAAGTCCTGAAACCGGTGAAGAAGAAGAAGATCAAGCGAGAGATCAAGATTTTGCAGAACCTTGCGGGAGGACCGAACGTCATTGGACTGTTGGACGTTGTGCGGGATAGTCAGGTGAGTAGCGTGCGATACGGCCGAGCAATGCGTCGCTAGCGTCAATATGTCATCGCGCTCAGCTGACATTCTCTGTTTTCGCAGTCAAAGACACCCTCGATAGTGTCAGAATACGTCAACGTAGGTCTCATGTCCAGGCGCTCGTCCTTCGCTTACACAAGCCCAGAACACCGAATTCAAAACCCTCTATCCCAAATTCACCGACTTTGATGTACGCTTCTACATGTTCGAACTCCTGAAAGCTCTCGACTTCTCCCATTCAAAGGGGATCATGCATCGAGACGTCAAGCCCCACAACGTCATGATCGATCACGAAAAACGACAGGTGAGCTCTCCTGTTGGCGAGTCACCCTAGCGCCTCATGTTAGGCTTTTTCTCCCATATGAAGCTGATATTGCGATTACTCAGTTGCGGCTAATTGACTGGGGATTGGCCGAGTTCTACCACCCGGGAACAGAATACAACGTCCGCGTCGCATCGAGATACTTCAAAGGTCCCGAACTTCTCGTCGACTTTCAGGAGTATGACTATAGTCTGGATATGTGGAGCTTGGGATGTATGTTTGCGAGTATGGTGAGTGTCTCCGCAGATTGTGGTGGGTAGTCAATGACATCCCATTCAGATCTTCCGGAAAGAACCGTGGGACGCACCTTGAATTTGCGGATTGGTGAAAGCTAATGTCAGCACAGGTTCTTTCACGGGCACGATAATGCCGATCAACTGGTGAAGATCACGAAGGTGCTCGGCACCGATGAACTCTTCGCATAGTCAGTCTCTATCGAAGATCTCTACAGTAATATGCTGATCCCTTGGTCAGCCTTGAGCGATACGAAATAGACCTTGATTCCCAATTCGACGATATTCTTGGACGATACCCTCGGAAACCGTGGTCCCGGTTCATCACTTCAGGTCAGTACCGTCGATACTGGACGATTGACAACGATAGGAGCTGACGATTTCGGTTCAGAGAATCAGCGATACATCTCGAATGAGGGGATTGACTTCCTCGACAAGCTGTTACGATATGATCATCAGGAGCGATTGACGGCGGCGGAATCACAGGAGCACCCATATTTTGGTACGTACTGATTTGTTTGGATATCCCAGTAAACGCGGATTAACAAATAGCTCCTGCTGACGACTCCCCGCAGCTCCGGTCAGAGAAGCCGCTGCCAAGGAACGAGAAAAGACAACAGCAGCTTGACCTGTTCGAACTGCGCCGCAATGGCATTATAGAGTACCCGCAGCATTTGACAGCAGATTGGGGCTTACGTCTAGACGCTCTAAAGACGCGAGCCTGCGACCTGTATACATAATCATGCATGTCGTATTATCCGCCCTACATCATTTGGCTTCGCTGTGGGAAACACAGCAGGCGCAGTCGCTCGACCAGAATGAGGACACTTTGCTGCGAGACTGTGTCGTTTAGCGCACGTGGGAATATTACGTCATTCCAAGTCCGCTGGTGTCTGCGGCGTAGACGACATATACCGAGCGGTTTGAGCGTGGTTCCTTTCAACTACGGCAGCTTTGTTCCAAGGCGGGGCCTTCAGCCTCTTGCGACCGCAGAACCATCAAAGTCAGATCAGTCTGGGTCATCGACGGCCGTCAACGTAGCTGTAGCAGCGCTACTCCCTGCTGCGGGGTCGAGTGACGATATGGCCTATGCCTACCCGGCCGACCCAGCTTCTTCCTCGTCCTCACTCGTCCCCGGACTCACTCACATCCTCGCCCCTCATAGTCGAGATGTCAGTCGCCAGTCGTCAGGTGGAGGCTTTGACGTCCTCCTTGTGATCAAGGTGTGTTTCTCCGCCCAGTATAGCGCAAGGAATGCTGAATGGTGAGGACAGGAGAAGCTGCAGGAGGATGAAGACTATATCAGCTTCTTCCAGGAACGGTACGTCTCCTTCTATTACCTGAATACCTTCTGAAGTGTAGTCAGGATACGAGTGGAGGAGAATTACATTGCAGGCTTGACAACGCTGCACAGCCGAGCCGTGGCAGTCGACTCGCTCAAGGAAGAGTCAGTCCGAGTTAGGGTATTAACCTCAGGATAGACAAGCTGAGGGTAGGATAGTATCTTCCGGAAAGAAGTCAAGTCCAGCTCGAGGAGGGGATGGCAGGAGGTGAGGGATTATACACAGAGGGAGATCCAGTCGAGGGAAGCGATGGTTGGGGCGTTGAAGGAGGATGTTATCAGGGAGTTGGCGAAGCTCCGGGTAGGTCGAGGGTGATCCAGACTGATACGTCTAGCTGACGATCGGGATACAGTGTGAGCAGATGCGGATTAGGCAAGGGTTGAAGGACAACTTCAGGTACTCTGATGAAGTGGGTCAGGTTTGGCAGATGGGGCGGAATTGACGAGCGGCCCTCTAGACGTACGACGACCACAGCAAGGGGCACTTACCAAAACTTGAGAGGACTTATCGGAGCAAGTGTCAGGCTGTCGAGGTGAGCTCTCCTCGAACGTAATTGTGGCACACAGCTAGCAGCGGTCTCAGGACCACAAGCGTCAAGAACAAGCTATCGCTATGCAGGCCAAGCTACTCGCAGAATCGTCGTCCAGCTCGCCCACCTCCACCCCGGTCCGCGAGAACCCCAATGTATTCGCCTCGCTCCCCATCTCCCCTCCCATCGCCAATCCGCCCCTGCCACCAATGAGCAACCCGGCTCAACCACCTCCCGGACTGGCAGACACACCCGCTTTCGTCAGCTCTCAGGTGAACGTGCCCTTCTCCCCAAGTGCTCGAGAGGAGAAGAAGCATGGCAGCAGCGGCGGCCGGACCCGTGCGGGATCTGCTTCTGTTGCGGAGATCAAAGGGAAAGAAGTGTTGAACGATATCGCGGTTCAGAGTAAGAAGGGGTTCAACGCTATCATGCAGCGATTGGGTGGAGATAAGGGAGAGAAGGATAAGGAGGAGAGTGGGTTTGTCGTGGTGGGAAGCGGAGGAGATGGGGATGGTGCTGGCATACAGAGGCGGACTACAGCGAGGGGTGATCCGGCGAGGGGGATTGGAACGATGAGAGGGGTCAAAGTGAAGAGGGAGGCCGATGAGGCGGGTGAGTCGGACCTGCTTGCTATTAGCTACGCTAATGTTGATTCAGACAAGGCGTATAGGCTGGGCGTATTCCATCTCGAGTCGCTGAGATTGCGGCGAGAAAAGCTCCGGTCTTCGGCGGTGATGGTCAGTCATTAGGGTCATCTGAGTCAAGGGATATGTTGACTCAATACCCAGAGCCTTGAGACTTTCACGGACGACCTCAACAAAACCCTTCGGGTGGCCCTGGAGCGATACATCGATATCATGCACGGAACAGCAGCGACGAATGCTCAGGCAACCGAAGTGGCACGCGTGGCAGTCCAGGCGATCAATGTTGACCAAGACAGTGAGTCCAAACATGATAGCTACACGTCAGCTGACGAGCGACAGTGACCCTCTTCCGATCCAAGCTTCGTGCGATAGATACTCATCGTGCAGCTCCGGTACCCTATCGCAATTTCTATGTAAGTCTGTTTTGAAGAACGTAGTGCATATTTGAGGCTGATGTTTGCCACACAGGTCGGAGAATGTCGTTCTCTGATCTTCGGTGTGAGCTTGACAGACTACGACTTTGCTCGAGGCGAGGGCAGTGATCACGGAAGACCACCCACGATAGTGGAGAAATGCATCGCGGCGATCGATGAGCGTGGTCTCGACGCTGAAGGGATCTATCGGATCAGCGGGCGTCACGCTGGAGTGCAGAAGGTGCAACACTAAGCCTGGTCTAATCTTGGCGATGGCTGACCTTCAGAGCAGATGGTACAAGATGTTGAGCTCGACGAGGAAAAGTTTGCTTTTGACGAGAAAGACGATGTCTTCAGCATATCCAACGTGCTGAAGCAGTGTGGGTTTATCGTCTTGAATAATGCTTGATTACTGACGGATGAGCAGATCTCCGCGAGCTGCCAGAGCCTGTCTTCAACCTACCCCACCCAGAGCGAGTCAAGTACACGGAAAATCGCGGTATGCGATTTTTCAGGTCTGCGACTCAGGCTGATCGGATCCAGAAACGCATATCCACAGCAATTTCAGTGCATTCCGGGGCCGGCTGCGTCGAATGCCGCCGATCCACCAAACAACTTTCCAGACGATCATTGAGCATCTGGGGAGGGTACAAAGTCGAAAGGCGCAGAACAAGATGGACGCAAAGAATCTAGCCGTCGTCTTCGGTAAGTGTTTACATGTTCAAGACGCTAGAACTAACGAAAAAAGACTCGGTAATCTTTGGGCAGGACCAGCTACCCTCGGATGGCAACCTCTTGACAATGCACCTGGAAAAGGTAATACCTGATCGTATCGGGCGTAGGAGGTTTCTGACCATCCGTCGCAGGACACAGTCTTGGAAGACCTCATCACATACTCAGACCTGGTGAGCTTGTCCACCTGAGCTTGAGCTTGCTCGCTGATCCACTGCAGCTCTTCGGGTCCGACTCACCCAACCAGGCTCCAAACCTTTTGCCTCCAGGCGCTGGCCTCTCCCGGAGCGGCGTCATCTCTTACCATCCCGTTGTTGATGGACCTCAACCCGGCAGTTCTCGCACACGAATCCAGATCACCAGTCTAGGTGAGACATCGCTCGACTCGCCAACAAGAGCCGCTCGTATGGCAGAAGATAGTGGCAGCCCAACACCGAACACAACACCTGGCCAAATCCAACCCCTAGATATCCAACCTTTCAAGCCTTTCGAAGGATCCTCATCTATGATGCCAGCGCCAAAGTTCACTCCAGACGATGAGCTAGACTTGCTGTTCGACCCGACAGTCATTCCCGCCAGCATGCACGAGGATGTTGGGCCGGACTTCCACGCAAGTCCTTTGGATATCATCTTTCGACTGGAATTCTGATCTGTCCCTTCAGGTTCGACCGCTTGCTTCGACAGATCTCATGCGCGCCCACTTCGGTCTCCTCGCGACCTTGACCATCGCCCCTCCCATCGCACCATCAGTCTACACCGCTCTGTTCACTCATCTGAAGGCATGTCCGGATACGTATTATATTCTCGTCATCATCGACCGTGCTACGGACCAGATGGTCGCGCATGGCACGGTCGTCAACGAACGTAAGTACATTCATGGTGGGATTGCCGCTGGGCATCTCGAGGATATTGTGGTATCCCCGGAGGTAAGAGGGAAGGGTCTGGGCTTGAAGCTGGTCAAGGGGCTGAGAGATTTGGCGACGGTGCAATTGGGTTGCTACAAGATCATCCTGGACTGCAATGAGGACCGAATACGTGAGTACACACATTCTCGCACATCCTACAAAGTGACGCTGACAATCTGAACAGCTTTCTATGAGAAATGCGGATTTCACTTGCGGGCCAGAGGGATGGTACGTGCTTTACATTCTGCCAGCCGCGCTGATCTGCCATGTCAGGCGTACTACCCCTCGACTGCTGACATCACACCGCGTCGCTCTCCAGATCTGCCAGCCTCGTTTCCTCCTCCCAGTGTTCCCTCCATCAGCCGCAATAATCACCTTGCTCTCCCCGAGCTTCGCTCCGTCACAAGCCGAATCGAGGAACACGAGGGGGCCAGCGGATCGTCCATCACCTCCGAATCCCCTTCGTCAGGCTCGGGCGTGACATATCGCTTCCCGACGGCTGTAGATGCGCGAGTGGTACCAGCTTGGGCGACAGAAGGGCTTGGAAGCAGCGAGGTGAGAGCGGAAAGCTCGATTGCTAGCTCTCCCAGGAGTGTGAGGCGGGGGATGGGAGTATCAGATAGCCCCTTGCCGCCTGGTGCAGCACCGCCGAATCCGACCAACGAACCGGATAGGATCGTTGATACTCAATGACGAGATAGGACGGGATATGACGGACATAGCTGTAGATAGGGAGTAACGGAGAAGTATAACATGATGTGACGAGAGATCGACGATCCTATGCTATGATCGAAGAGACTGGACTGTCAGTTTGATCGTGCTTCTTGACATCTACATGCATTCGAGCTCATCATGGCTGACCATCAAGCTTCTTTTCCCCGAATTCCTTCTCTCCGTCATTTCTTGAACACTTTTCCCGCAAAATTCTTGGCATACCCGTTCACCTGATCCAGACCACCTTGGTCAGCATCCTTCAAGAGCCAGTAGCCGTTTCCGGCTGCGGCGAAGGAGACCGACGGACCTGTTCCTTGAACGGTAATTTCTCCCCAGGCTGATCCTCCACCACGCTCCCCTGCCCCGGTCCAGTCGCAGCTACACCTCATCAGCTCTCCTCATCTCACCACCAGTACACAATGTTGATTGAAAGTGGACCGAGCGATCGACCCACCTTGTTGAGGTTCAGTCATCTCGGGGACGTTTGGGTAATCGTAATCTGCGACGGCGGAGGGTGGGGCTGGCGCACTTTGGTCTGCTAGGATGGGATGGGCGGGGGAAGCTTGTGTCTGAGGTACGGGAGGGAGCTCGGAGGTTTTTGTTGACGACATGTTGGGCTCGTGATCTGGACTGATGGGTGTTATGGTAATACGGAGAGGATTGTCAGACCACGAGGCCGCAGCGAGGGAAATGACGTCATCAGCAGATTGCTGATGTTCTGAATAGTAGCTGGTCCGAAAGGCAAACATGCTATGTCTTATGTCTTACAACAAGTTCTTAGAAGTCTCCAAGGTCCAAGTCTATTGTCCGAGCTACATATTGCTGCGGCGTTTCTCCCTTCTTCAGCCCCGAAGCAGGAGGAATCGCAGGTTTAGGGATGACAACCGGAGCTGGGCTGTTCGAGTTCGCCCTGCCACGAATCAGTCAGTACAAAAGAATGCATGACTTGACCAGCACTCACTGTCTCGAGCGCACAATTGCCTCCTCCACCTTCTTCCTCTGCAACGCCGCAGCATGCGCCGCCGCCATGTTCTCCTTCGTCTTCCGCTTGTTATTCTCATTGATCTTCTGGATCCGCGCGTCGTAATCAGTCGCATTATCCGCCGCGTCGTTCGCGTTCAGTGTGACTAGCTGTCCAGTGGTAGGATCTGCGCCAAGCGAGATGATCTGACGGTTGATCTCGTCGGCTTGATCGCGGTCGCCCCGCCGTAGAGCGAGGTTGCGGGAAGAAATGAGCGAGGTGATTTCAAGGATGGTCTTCTGTCGCTGAGCGAGGGGATTGTTCTTCTTCCGAGCGTCTACCTGGCGATTGATCTCGTCCTGCGCGCAATCCAGCGTCAGCAGGATCAAAATGGAGAAGGCAGGAGCGGACATTGGTCATGGGTCGATCTCGAAGCCGTTTGATCGCTTCATGCTTGTTCTTCAACTCAGACCTCTTCGGAGCCTTGACACCATCCGCTTGATTCACCAGAGCGAAACGAGAGAATTCGGCCTGCAAACTGTCAGCACATCTTCGGGACCTGAAGCTCAGCCCACCTCTTCGAAGTCGCCATTCGACACATCAGCGATTCGGAAGAGTCGCGTCGCCTTGCCATATTGGCACATCAATGCTCGATTGTCCATCACTGTCCTGCCCTTGTACTCGATCGAGTATCGGCCGTAATTATGAATGCTGTCAATATCTGCTGACGTCAGGATGTGACTGGGAGCAAGGCGTCCGCCTTACGTTGGATTCGATATATCCGGTACTTAGGTCGACCCGACTCGTCCAGCTCACCCGCCATCAATCTCACATAAGCGCCTGCATTCAATCAGCATGATCACCTTGGACGTCATATACACTGACCAGATATGATATCCTCGAACCGATCGCGGAACATGATATCCACCAGCTCATACCGACTCAGTCGGGCCGAGTTGAGTTCCTGCCTATTCGCAGGGACAGCGTCGAGGTCTGTGTCCTTTGGCTCCTTCTTCGCGCCGTCAGACACCTTACGAGGCGGAGATGGCTCCGGGCTGCGGCGGTACGAGGCGAGATGAGAGATCTCGCCGTCCTCGGTTGATCGGTCTGTTGCAGCTGAACCTGAGCGATGTCGCCGTTCTCGACGGGCGGCCTGGGTCTAATCAGTCCAACCCTTCTCCTACGAGGACTATGAGGTGGACTCACCCTCCGCAGTGCCCGCTCATCCTTCGCCTTCCGCCGATTCTTCAGATCCACCATAGCCTTTGAAGCCTCCTTCGTCACGCTCGTGTGTTTCCCTGCACCACCATCAGTCCCAGTCATAGCTATGACCGCGTGACGGACGTTTCTTCCGACTACGCCCCTCATCCTCATCATCCTCCTCCTCATCCCCACCCATCCCCGCCATCCTGTACATAACATCCAGCTGCTGTGAGTCCTTGAACTTCTGCATCTCCTCGAGGCGCGAGGCGAGGATATTCTCGCGCTGAATCTCCGGTAGCCCTTCCAGTCTACGTCCCTCTATCATTATCCGGACTGAATGGCTTTGTTGGGCTCACTGGTCCCGGTCGTCTTCGTCGATGTACTTCCCTTCGAGCGGATAAGGGTCCTTTCCAGCACCTACGGTCCCCGTTCGGGATCGGGAGGATGACGCGATGGGTCGGACGGGACTGTTGTCCTCCTCGGATTCAAGGTCCATGTCCATGTCCATCTCTTCGCCGTCGTCAGAGTCCTCGACACTGGGACTCCTCAGGTTGGTCTTATATATGGGCTGGAGAGGATGACAGTGTGGAAGGAAGACTTACTGTGCACTCGACTTTGGCTTCTTCGCGCCAGGGGATGGTCGTCGCTTCCTTGACCGGCGGTGAGGATCGTCCTCCGCGAGCCCTAGGAGCTCATTCTCGAGGTCGGACATGGCGCTGACCGCGAGATCAAGATGTACAAGAAAGTACTATAAACTGCTGAAGGTACAGATCAAGGTCGATATTCAGGTATTGATTCGTAAGAACGGAAGATTGCAGGTATTGAGATGGTAGATGGTGAACCGGAATTTGGATATTTCAACCGGTCTTGACCGCTCGATGATTGCGGACGTGTCGACAATTGCCTGGCGGCATGTTCCAAATATAAAAGAGATGATAATGCTCTGGTGTCATCGCCGCAAGAGCGCATCTACCCGTCCCCTCACCCTCTCCTCCCAATCATCACAAGTCACGCCTCCAAGCCAGAAATCCCTCGACTTCTTCCCCCATGCCGTATCACCCTTTCTCCCCTCTGAGTCCGCATATCAGCTGGAAACCCGACACACTGACCACAAGGCTTACCGCCATTCCCCGATTGATCCTCCCTCAGCACGACAAAGTACCTCGCCACGCTCTCCTCTCTCAACCCCATCCTCTTCGCCAATCTGATACTCCGCTCGTTCGAAGCCCTAGCCACCCACTGCAACCTCCGCAAACCCAGCCCACCCCCTTTTAGCTCTGGGAGCTCCATCGCCCAACGCATCACAGGAGACCCGTTATGTGGATGGCTGCAATAGTCCCCCGTGCGAAGGGGATGATTCCCGGCTCGCCTCCAGATCTGAGGGCGAATAGTAGTGGAGTCCAGCGAAGCCAGCTATGCGTAGTCCTCGATTCCCTCGCTAGCTGTCGGATCGGTGATGCGGGACCACGAAGATGAGCCGAACTAGCATTTCCTGGCGAGATCGGCCGCAAGAGTCTGTGGGGGTGCTGTGGCGTACGGGATCACGTCGACACCGCTCCATCCATTCCAGACAGGAGGTGACATCGTGGATCTGCGCTGACCTGTCGACGTGTTCCGCGTCAGTCAGGACGCCCGCTGTGAACGCCTCGGCGTACAGCGAGGGCTGTGTGGTGAACGTCAGCGACCTGAGCTGAGTATTCAAGCGGTCTGAGTGCGACACTCATGACGACTTTGTAAGAGTGTAGGGCATTCGTCCGACCCGCCGCACCGGTTGAGATCATACTCCTGGGGTTGGGGTGTATCGATGAGCGTTGGGCGGGGTCTCGTCAGGCGGGAGGAGGTATATAAGGTGTTATGATAGATTCATGCTCGCTCGGAATAGTGGTTGAACGTCATCTCAAAGTACTGATGTGAAAAGCTTGTAGGACATAACGCCGAGAACAGCTGGTCCCGTCAACTTGAAACGCGACGTGTCTTTCGCTCTCAAGTACAGGGCGAGTCCGATGCGAGAGCCATGAGGTCCAGACTTTTCTTCCCCTTCTTCCCCTCGATCCTCCTTGTCCCCCTCCTCATCCTCGCCGTATCCACCCACGTACCAGGCGATGATCTTACCAACCAAGTCACGGACCTCTTCACCAACACCTCAGGGCGACATACCAACAACTGGGCAGTCCTCGTCTGCGCCTCCCGATACTGGTTCAATTACCGAGTCCGCTCCCTTCACCCCCTAAATCGATCTGCACTGACCCATACCCGCAGCATATGGCCAACACCCTAGCGATGTACCGAACGATCAAACGCCTCGGCATACCCGACTCCAACATCCTCCTCATGCTCGCCGACGACGTCGCTTGTAATCCCCGGAACGCGTTCCCCGCTACTGTGTATGCGAATTCGGGGAGACAGATGGATTTGTATGGGGATAGCATCGAGGTGGATTATAGGGGTTATGAGGTTACCGTCGAGTCTTTTCTCCGCTTGCTCACGGGTACGGTCCTAACCTTCGACATCCTCGGACAGAGCTCGAACCTAGCTGACATGGACAGGTCGTCAACCGGAGCATATTCCGCCCAGCAAGAGACTCCTCACCGACGCCTCGAGCAACGTATTCATCTACATGACCGGTCATGGAGGCAACGAGTTCCTCAAATTCCAGGATAACGAGGAGGTCTCCGCGTTCGACATAGCAGACGCCATCGAGCAGATGTGGGAGAAGCGGAGGTGCGCTCCTTCTCTCTGATTTACATATCAAGCTCTACGGAAATTGACGGAAGCGTAGATTCAACAAGCTGTTGTATGTGGTGGATACGTGTCAGGCGAATACGATGTACTCGAAGTTCTACTCGCCAAACGTCATCTCCACTGGCTCTTCGGCCATTGGGGAGAACTCGTATTCGGTGAGTCGATCCTCGGCCCCACTAGCCCAGCTGAGATTGGCAGCACCACAACGATCTGGATATCGGCGTGGCGGTTATTGACTGCTTCACGCATTACATCCTGCAGTACCTCGAGACCCTCGCCAAGTCGTCCAAAGCGACTCTGCAGGACTTTGTGCGTCGTCTCCTATGCTTGTCTTACGAGCTGACGAGACCGTCTAGTTCGAGACATATGACCCAGCTCGGATCCACTCACATCCGGGAATTTCCACAGAGCTCTCTAGGGCGAGTCCTGAGGACATTCTGGTGACGGACTTCTTTGGCGGGGTTTCGAGTGTCGAGGTCATGCGGAAGGAGGGGATGTTGCCGGTCCTTGGCCGGAAGGTGGGGAAATGGGAGGAGGTGGGGAAGCGGAAGGAGATTGGCGGCGAAGGAGCATCAACCGGCTGGGAAGTTTCGTCTGGAAATCGCACGGAGCGAACGATGTCCGCCGGAACGGGCTGGGCTAGGCCTCTTGTGACAGAGCGAAAAACGTGGAGGGGTTTGCAGGGAGGGGCCGCGCTTGTCGCTCTCGCCTTTGCTACCTACACTTGGGCGGGACGCGATGTCAAGCTCAAGACTAGCTAGATTTCGCCACTTATACCATGAATTGACTATTCCCGGTCTCTAGCTTTATCCTTTCGTTTCGCCTCGCCTGATTTCTGATGACATCCCCCTTTTCTCCAGCGTCATATGCGTGTCCCCGGCGCGATTTCTAGCCCTCGTCCTCACCTCACCATATCCTTCCGCGATATCCACATCCCCTATGCATCTCTGACCCTCTTATCGCCTTGTCAAGCCATCTTTCTCTCCTGCGCCAGATTGATCAACCTCACACACCTCATCCCCATATCCACCATGATCGAGAACGGGATCAACAAGAAGGGGACGTAGGCGACCAAGAACTTCAAGATTTCGGCGGTCGTGAGTGGAGGTTTGACGGGGGTGGTGAATACCGCTGCGAGGGTGGGTATGACCGCTGTGACTGTCGTCGCACCGTAGGCTACCATCCAAGCTACCCTTGTCAGCACATAGCCTCTTTCTGTGCGTGGGGAGCATACGATAGATCCTCTTATCGTCTGTACCGCATCAGTCTGATTGGGGAGAGTGGTCGGTAGCTTACTTCGGAAGAGCGCGATAGCGCCGATCACGAAGAATGGTGCCTGGACGTACGCCTCCATCATAAGGAGGATCCTCATCCACCCACATTCTGCCCCACCATCACGCGCGCCGAGGAGGATGACGTCCCGCGTGGAGGCGAGGTAGTCGTCGACTATACCTGGGAAGGGGGTGGAAGAGAGGAGATTGAGCATGAATTGGGGGTAGATGACTTGGGCGTCGAAGAGGACGGAGATGGGCTGGGTGGGGCGTCAGCTAGATCGACGAGGGGCGAGGGGAGAGAAGGAGGAGAGGTAAGGGGGGGGGGGGGGAGGGAGAGGCGGGGAAGGAGGAAGGAGACGAACGAAGTGGAACTAAGCGGGAATCGGTAATTGCGCGTGAGGAGTTCTGAGAACGCACGACGAAAAAGATGAACCACGTGAGATCAAGCTTACGACCGGAGAAACTAGTCATGTTGGAGATGCTGCTGGAGGGACGAGATGAGACGTGACAAAGAACATCGACCGAGTGGGTTCGCGCTAAAGTCGGAGTCCCCAGACGGTGAG
>JAABUH010002354.1_pt1 | contig 18277 bp, 21 predicted proteins | sample 5559121 | NCBI WGS metagenome assembly JAABUH01 (sample SAMN10711871, study PRJNA513364) | rock metagenome | isolation source: Antarctica rocks | place: Antarctica: Victoria Land, Battleship Promontory nord | collected 2015-12-28
CCCCTCGCTACATAAACAGCCTCCTCGAGCTTCCGATCATCCTCGCTCAACCACCTCTCCTCCTTCGGGACCCCCTCCGTTCCGCCCAGTGTCTTGACCAATCTCTCCCACTTTTGACGCTTTGCAGTCATTTCGAGCATGGGCAGCGGGCTAGAGTGGCCGGTGAGGATGATGAGCGCGGAGTGGGCGGGTAAGGAAGCATGGATGGTGGTAAGGCGGGTGTTGAGGCGGTCGAGGGCAGCATCGGTTGATGAAGAAGGGGAAGGAGGGCAGCTGGTCTCGTCGGAAGGCAGCGGTAGGGGTTCGCTCGGTTTGTGATCGCCGTTCCCTGCGAGGCGAAACGACACATCAGCGGGTCCACGGAGTTGTGTCATTATCTTGCCCACATCCTTGTACATTGGACAGCTCCATCAATCTCCCAAACACCAAATCGTGTCCCTCCACCTGAGCGCAGATGGCTTCGACGACTTCCTCATCATTGCTGCACTTGGTTGCTGTGGTAGCCTTAGCGCCATAACCAGCGCCAGGGTTGAAGTAATCGCAGACCGCTGATGTTCTACCCGGTCTGGCCGAAACAGCGTGAAACCGGTTCATCCGCTCAAAAATGGGTTCGGAGTTATCGAGAAAGGTTCCGAAGTCGGGTCCTTGGCCTCGTCAGGGGTGATCTCAATCTTGGACACGCTCGGTACGTACCATTCGCCATCTTCATCTTCAATAGCTCCACGCAAGTCCTAGCATCCTCCTCCGAATCATGGCCTTTCTCCCCACCCTGAATGTCCTTTCCGAGCCATCTCTGCGCCAACCATTTCAGTCCAGGTTTGTATGGAGGTCCGCGGGGATGCGAGAATAAGAGGGCTGTATCGATGCAGAGCGGATGTCGTATTCGTAGAGCTGCGAGATCGCATTCAAGGGAGTGACCAAGGAGGATCGTGTGCGGGGTGATCAATGGGGAGGGACCGGAAGACAGGGCTTGTTGGATTGAGGCGAGGGTGTGGCCGGCTTTGGAAAGTTTGCACGCGGTCATCCCAGACCATCTAACACGATGAGCTGAAGTTCAGTCGAGATCAGTCGAGAAGGATCCACATACTGCGTTCGATAATCTGCGACTGGTTTGGGAGGCTTGACCAGTTCATCGAAGACATTCACCCCAGACTGATAGTCGATGACGGAAACCCGAGCAAGCTCTTGCCCGTCCTCCGACAAGACCTATCAATCCCGATCAGTTGGATCGCGTCCTCAACAGCGAACTTACCATCTCGCAGTCGATAGCCAGCACCGGGTACAGCCCGTCCGGAGGCGGACCCTCCGCCTTCGGTGTCTCGACCCAACCCTCATGGCCATTGACATTTCCCCTCTGCCTGTCGACTTGAACATTCGGCCTTCCGTTCGCTGTCATCGAAATCGTGCTGGGAGGTACCACAAATTCGGGCTCGATTATTGCTGCGGGCCGATCGGAGAGCGACGGCCCATCCTCTGAGGTGTCGGTGCCATTCGTTCGAGGTATGGCGAGCTCGTCCGATGGAGACGATGGAGAGACATAGGATGGTAATCGATAATCATTGTCGATAATCTGATGTGGGGAGAGGATATAGGTCAAAGGTGACGAGTCTGACTTTGCGAGTCCTATCCTACCATCAGTCTCGGCGACGGTCCAAATGCGAGAAGCAAACGGGCAAGAGATGGCATGGCTAAGATACTTACTTGCAACTTTCCGACTCTCCTCCTCCCGCTTCTTCCGTACCGCGTCTGGCAAAGGACTGGACAGCAACGTTCCGGTGACGGAGTGCAGCCGTCGGTGATCTCCCGGCGCTCGTGTAGGACAACCATAGGTGAAAAGCTGTCTGATCACCGGCACTCGATTAGGCGGAAAATCCTCTTGCTTCCCGTGAGTCGGGTTGGTGGAGAATGGAAGAGTCGCAGCGATGGGGATCGGAGGGAGACCAATATGTTCAGGAAGGAGACCGGGGATGAACAAGATGATGGTATGGGTGATTTGAGCCTTATGCTGATCGCATCAGCTGGTACTTTGAGAGCAGGGTAAAGCTCACTTCGGGTACGATCCATCCTGGCCGTTGAGCATCCGCGACAATGTAAAGTATCAGATCCCGTATATGCTAGACACCTCGTCAGCTTGAACATCCAACCCCAGGGAATGCCAACTCACAGCGATCCCGATCTTCTTCCCACCCCGGAAGTAAGAGGTATCGAACTGAAACTGAGGTCGCTGCTTGTCCACCTTCCTCTGCTTCCGCTTCTCCTCCCTACTGAGCACCATTTCAAACCCGCCATCGTTGTTTGCCATAGGCTGCTCCGGTTCTTCCCCGCCGTCGATACCACTCGATGCTGGCCCAGAGGCCTCGCGTTTGAGCGGAGTCGAGGTTGACATGGCAATGTCCAAAGTTCCCAGCTTACAGGAATCGCTCAATAATATGAGAAGCACGTGACTGATTTACCTTATCATAGCCACGTCATATTGTCTATCCTATGGTGGGACTTTCGGATTGGGCGAGGCATCATTAATGCCCAGGCGCAAGCGGGACAGCTAGAATGTCCGGCGTCTACAGATACTTCGTGAGCTACCATCCTTTTGGGACGACTGGTTATCACGCTGACCGGCTCAAAGCAACGATCCGCACATGAATCCCCTGTCGTATTCTACTCCCTCATCGTCGGCATGGTCGGTACGTCTAGCTCCAGCCATCCGACTCCGAGATCCAAGATCAATGGATGATAGCTAGTCCTGAAGTACATGTGCTTACAGGCGAATAGGTCCGGTGATGGTCATTGTCGTTCCCCCCATTCGAAGATCTTTAGGCTGGAAGCCTACCGAACGGATCCCTACCACCTTCCCCGGTGAGGCTTTCCTGCGATCTCATCGAGAGAGAGTTGCTGAAGACCCATTTTAGTTCCGAATCGGCCGCGTAGAGCAGTGCAGGGGTATGGTGATCCTTGACTGAGCGGATCTAGCAAGTCAACGATGCACACATCCAATTGGTTTCCGGAGGCTACTGCCCATTGACAAGCAGGTTCGCCTGGCGCTCCGATCTCTCGCCAGCAGCGAACAACGAAGATCCCATCTTTGACCAATGCGGCGACTTGTGTTCAATGAAAAGCCGACGTCAGACAAGACCGACAACGAGGAATGGCCTTAACGCGAGGGTTCGGATGGCAGCCATCCGACTACTGCTTAAACGTCTTCTTAAACACACGAAGGCGGCAAGAGCTCCCATGACTCGACTGATTCGTGAACAAGGTTAGACTAATCCTGTTTCAAAACGGAGTACAACAAAATCATCACCTTTAAGCTACTCATTCAGGTCGTGCGCTTCAAACGGTCGAGGCGAATTCATGCTCAATCAGAGATTCGGGCGGTGCAGCTCCAGGAAGCTGAGAGTCGGTCAGGCGGTCAGTTGGGATTCTGTGCTGAGGATCTGGAAGAGGCGATGAGGCAGGTGCGAGACCCCGGGTGGTCCCGTGGGAGCGGTTGGAAACTACCTTCGATCTTGGGCATGTCCCGGATCTCGCTTGGAGGTGAAGCGATCCTTGCGAGATATCGTTGATGGCCTGTAGATGGCACGGTTCAAACACTGATGGATGGAGTCAGTTGGAAGATGACCAGTCACGATGTAGCAGTCACTGATCTATACCGAACTCAAGGCGATTGAAGCCAGCCGTCTAGATCAAGAAAGTCTGTCATTGAATATTACCCATTCCCGAGACCTGATGTCGAACGCATCCCTTGCCATCGGCCAATCCGTGCGACAGAGGATCATGGAGGAGTGGCTGTATCGATTTACCCCAGCGGAATACACAATGGCCCTTGACTTGGCCTTCGTCAGCGATCGCCAGCACTTTTGAGCGAGAAGCACGCAAGGTCAAGTATGACCACATTCGTCCGATCATAGTCCCTGTCTGGACATACAGCATCTCCACCCCAAACCGAATCGCAACATTCGAAGCCGGTGATGGCCAAAGTCGAGTCATTCCGACACCATCGATAGGGCCCGTCAATCCCGTGCGAAGAAGATGGGGTAAGACTATTGTCAGCAGCGAGCGACGCGAGGCTGAAGCATGAAGGCCGAAATATCAAAGAGCGGAGCACAGGATGGATCGCAAAGATAAGATTTCTGATCACTAGGATGATGTAATCTCCGTACGATGTCATTAGGATATCCTCAGTGATAGATCCGTATCGGTATTTCAGATGGCTACAGGCAGTCGCTCACGAGCCGACAATGCAGATCAGGCAATCCAGGGCGAAATAAACCTTGTCCCGATAGCAAGAGCGAGGGATTCGAGCGTTACGTAAGACAATAACTTCCTCGCAAAGTCACGGGACCCTTTCTTCTCTCAGGTCATGCCTGTCTTTTTTGGCCTCATCTTCTCGCCCGACAATCTGTGGGGATCTGAGCTTGATATTGGACGGAGGAATCTTACACGGACGACCTTTGACCAATTCACCGGTCAAAGACGATCGCAGATATCGGTCATAATAAACGGACCACATACGCTTGGGTCTGAATATACTCCCGCTGGCAAGGCAAGACCTTCAGGATCGCCAAGAATATCTTCGGCAGTAGGAACACTGGAAAGATGGCGAAGGGCAAGAATCATGATCGCAAAGCGCAAGCTTCTGCCAAACCCAAGCCGAAGAGCTCTGGCGAGTTCAACCTGAAGAAAGTTAAAGGTCCGCTGCACACACCTGATCCGTTGATCCGAAACTGATATGTATCCCAGGGGAGAACTTCTACCGCGATGCGAAGAAGGCGGCGAAGGTGAAAATGCTGAATGGCGGGAAGGCGGTGCGGGATAGGGATGGGAAGATTGTCGAGGCTGCTGCGTTTCAGAAGGGGGAGAAGGATGCACCTCCTGGAAGGGTGAAACCTGATCGACGGTGGTTCGGTGGGTCATCCCTTTCTCATCGATTTAGGAGCTGACGCTCCCGCAGGGAATACGAGAGTCATCTCCCAAACAGCCTTGGACCACTTCAGAACAGCTTTGAGCGCGCAACGGGCGGATCCCTACTCTGTGTTGTTGAGACGGAATAAGCTGCCCATGGGGCTGCTTGAGGATGAGTCAAAGTCCGGCGGCAAGGTGAACTACCTTGTTCCGTAAATGAGGGGTGCTGATGGGTTGCAGCGATCCCATATCGTCGAAACTGAGCCTTTCGGAAATACTTTCGGTCCCAAGGCCCAGCGAAAACGACCACGATTGGATATCGGCAGCATCGAAGAGCTAGGAGATTCTTCTACTGCCACCGCAATACCAGATGCCGACGGTGAGTCTAAGCCATCGTTTTATGAGGCTGCCCAGATTGCCGCCCATATGTGGAGCCGTCTGGAAATTTGTCCACATTTGGATTTGCTAATGGGGGCCCATAGTCTCAGCAATTACGGCCGATTCTGAAGTATACCATCCTACCACCTCCACCGCCCGTGAACCGATCTATGCCAAAGGCACTTCTCGCCGAATTTGGGGAGAGCTGTACAAGGTGCTCGACTCGTCTGACGTCGTCATCCATGTTCTCGATGCTCGAGATCCGCTCGGAACACGGTGTAAGCCGGTCGTCGAGTACTTGCGGAAGGAGAAGGCGCACAAGCATCTGGTCTACGTGCTGAATAAGGTCGACCTCGTTCCGACTTGGGCTACGGTGAGTCATCTGGTCCTCGTTTTCGGATATGCGACTCGCTCCTTCCTCCACCTTCCCATCCCACACTCCAGTCAAGACCGGAGGCGCGCTTCGGCATCCCCTACGCATCCGGACTGTTACGAGAGTGGGAGAGCGCGCGCTTCCCCCGTCATCTGCGCCACCTTCTCCTCGTCTTGAGGTCGAGAGGGTCCGGCTGGTCGTCCGTCTTGGTCGCTGGCTTGGGGCAGAGGGGGTTGCGATGGTGGCCTGAATTGAGTTGAGGTCCGGGTGGCTCAAGCCGATCCTCAGCTCGGATCTCTTAGTTGATGGTCGAACATCCTTCCCACTTGACTTGGCTTTCTCGTTGCTGGCGGTAGAGCTGACATTTTTAGGCTCGATGGGTGAAGCACCTTTCCCTTTCCGCTCCGACAATCGCCTTCCACGCCTCGATAAACAACTCATTCGGCAAAGGCGCTCTCATCCAGCTTCTCCGACAGTTCTCCGTGCTCCACTCCGACAAGAAACAGATTTCTGTGGGCTTCATCGGGTACCCCAACGTCGGGAAATCCAGCATCATCAACACTCTCAAGAAGAAAAAAGTCTGCACCGTCGCTCCTATCCCCGGCGAAACCAAGATTTGGCAGTACATCACCCTGATGAGGCGGATATACCTGATTGACTGTCCTGGAGTCGTACCGGTCTCTGCGAAGGACTCGGATACCGATACGGTGTTGAAGGGTGTGGTACGGGTGGAGAATCTCGCCACGCCTGCAGAACATATCCCTGCTTTGCTCGAGCGGGTGCGGATGGGGTATGTCGAGCGGACATATGGGCTTGGTCATCGAGAAGGCGGATGGGAAGGGGAGAGCGGTGCGACCATCCTTCTCTCTGCGATCGCGAAGAAGTCTGGTAAGCTTCTGAAAGGGGGCGAGCCGGATCAGGAGGCTGCAGCGAAGATGGTGTTGAACGACTGGATACGCGGGAAGATCCCGTTTTTCGTCCAGCCGCCTGCCAAGCCGACAGCGGAGAACGAGGATCCGGTGACCGAGGTAACGGGCGAGACGAGGGAGGTGATGGAGGAGCAAGAGAGGGCATTGGGTGAGGTGTTGGGGGAGAAGAGGGTCAAGGGTGTCGAGCAGCCCATCAGCAAGATTCCGGTAATGACCAAGTTCTCGGGAGATGATGCGAGGAGGGAGCAAGTGGAGGAGGACGCGATTGATGAGGAGGATGATGGGATATCGGAGGGTGACGAGGTCGAGGAGGTTGATAAGGAGGGGGCTGCTGGAGAAGAGCAGAAGGAGCAGAATGGAGAATTCGCTTGGGAAGATATCTTCCCGGGAGAAGCGGGACCTTCGAAGGGATCGCCGGTCAGGAAGACGGTCGGAGAAACGAACGCTGCGGGAGACGAGGATGAGGTGAACGAAGGAGAGGATGAGGAAGAGGATGGGGAGCGGGATGAGGACGACGACGACGACGACGACGACGACGACGACGACGACGACGACAACGACGAAGACGAAGAAGATGAAGAAGGAGCTCCTCCGAAGAAGAAGGCGAAGCGTGAGTCTTTTCGTCCTGCCTATACACCACCCTTTAACAGCACCCATCAGCTGTGCCGGTGTTGAGTGTCGAAGCTTCGGATCGGTTGAAGAAGCAGCAGCGTATGACGACCAATAAGCAGAAGCCCAAGAACTTCTACACCACTGCGGTGGGTGCCTTTCACCTCGGTTCCGGACCTTTTAAGCTGAACCAGAAATCAGAACGTAAAGAACCGGAATCGAGAGCGGAAGATACCGAGAGCGCCTGGCAGAGGGCAAGAGGGGCGAGCGGCGAAGCCGAAAGCTGGGCAGGGGAAGATGCGTCGGCGGTGACGCAGCACCACGAACCAGCCTTTCATCGGAGGTTCGTGCCCAATAACAACAGCTCATCATGCATGGTATCTTGTGCACGGATATGCGGTACATGAAGATCAGGTTGTGCAGGTGCAAGTGATCTGTCACAGAGCGATAGTATGGAAGTTTGGAAACACCAACTCATCCACCAAAGTCTTCCTCACCACATCCGCGATAAACCTCTCGACCTTCCCCACGTTCCTAAGCACATGCGCATCCGCATGTCCAATCTCACTCTCAATCTGTAAATTCGGCAACAACCTCATCCCCACCCCACCACCATCCTCCGCCTCATCCACCACGCACAGGTGAACCCGGTGTTTGTCCGAGGAGTAGGCGAGGATGAGGTCCGCAGAGAGGGTGAGACCGGTGACGATGAGTTTGAGGGGGAGGGACATGAACAAAGGGGAAGGATAGTTGACTTGAAGGGATGTGAGCAGGGTTAGGTGAAGGTCGGAGGTGTGGGTCAGGTGGAGGTGGAGTTGGAGCGAGGGGAGGGGCTGACCGGCGGCTTGGGGGTCGTCATTTGGCCGTCCGGATCGGGTCGGGGTTGAGGGGTTGGGTGAAGGGTGTGGGTGTGGGTGTGGGTGTGGGTGGACTGAGGGGGAGAGCGGTACCTCGGATCCCTGTCCATATCCGTGTCCACCTCCATGTCCATGTCCAGAGAATAGGTAATCCCGTCCCAACTTCGGCCTCCCCACGCCAATACCCACAGCCGCCACCGATCCTCTCCCAGAGTAAACACTGCCCTCATCCCCATACCACTCCCCCTCCCTCGCTTCCCCCGGCGAAACCATCTCATACCCATCCGCATCCAGCCCAGAAGACACTCCACCTCCCCCGACCGACACCTCCTCAGCCTCATCATCCCCTTCATCAAACGCACGCCATACGTCTCCGATATCTCGGATCTCGATGTCGGGACCGGTGGAGCCGAAGTCGAAGGATGTTACGCTGATGGGACCTATGAAGGAGGGTCGGGAGGTCGTTGCGAGTTGGCGGTTGAGGAGGTCGATGAGAGTTGTGGAGAGGGAGTGTAGGCTCGAAGATGAGGAAGAGGGAGAGGAGGAGGAGGAGGAGGGGAAGGGGGAGAGGAGGGACCAGTCGATGTCGAGGGACATGAGGTGGGAGCGGAAGAGAGAGAGAGATCCCGTGAGGGAGATAGGGAGGGAATCAAGCAAAGAACTTCCGTCGGAAAGCCTCTCTGGTGGCAGGATGGCATGGAGATTGGCAGTGGGACCCATAGTCGTCGAGCGAGCACGCCACTGCAGGTCTTCCTGTCCAGCTAGTATCCCGTCCGTCTGCTCGATGCGGCTCTCCGGAATAACGAGATCCGTGTTTCATGCCTAGCCCACCTCCCACCCAAGTAAGAGATTATCAATCAACCTCGTCCCCCCGACCCAAACCGCTCCTGCCATGACCATCTCCCGTCCCTCCTTCACATCCCCTCTCACCGGCTCAAACGTGCTCTTATCAAATACCTCGAAGTAATCCATCCGCAACTCCACCCCACTCAGATCATCTTTGAGTTCCTGCTGTGTGTCCAGCACCACCTGGGTGGCAGAGGCGATCATGTCCTCTCCCGTGGTTCCGCCTCTTTGCCAAGTCTCCCGAGCGGCGGAGAGAGCACGGTAGAGCACGGGCGCGACGGCTAGCTCGGATGGGGAGAGGTGAACGTTGCGGCTCGAGAGAGCGAGGTGGGTGTGCGGGTCGCGGGTGGTAGGGATGATATGTAGGTTCTTGGGCAGGGGGTGGGCGAGGAGGAGGTCGGTGAGCACTGTCAATGGATCAGCACTGCTTCTCCAAAGCAGCCAGATGAAGGCACTGATACGGAGGAGGAGTGCTTGTTGAATATCCTTCTGTCCGAAATACGCGTGGTCCGGCTACTTTCTCTTCAGCTTCGTCATGGCGACCCGAGGTGACGGTCGAACCCACCTCGACAGCATTGAACAGCTTGGCACAGACCGTAGCCACACCCTTGAAGAACTGCGCTACCCATCCATCAGCTCCTTCCATCTCGTTCATAGGCCAGGGTCGGTCCACAACGCACGCCTCGACGTCCCCTCCATAACCTCTCCGTACCCCTTTACGTCCACAGTCACGCCCTTATGTCGGCCTAGATCTTGGAGTTCGCCTTGGAGGGGGTAGATCTCCTCGGATGGAGGGGCGAAGACGATCAGTGGGTTCGAACTCTCCCCTGGATCTCGTCCAAGATTTGGACCCGGAAGTGGTGCAGGTTGGAGGTCGTTTATGGATACTGCAAGGCCTCGGACGGAGCGGTGAGCTGGTAGCGTGGACGTGGGAGTGGTTGAGGTGATCGGGGAGGAGGGAGGGGATGCGAGGAGTGGACGGAGGAGGTCGAGATCCCGCTCGAAGTCCCGGGGGTAGCGTGAGAGGTCCTCGGTCGGTGCGAACTACTCGACGATCAGCTCGGGTGGGGCAAGAGAACAAAGGAAGGAGGACGCACTTGCATGGGGTTGATGAAGAGGGTCATCACCGTTAAGGAGTGGCGTCGGAGGGATGTCCGGACTGGGTACGTCAGCTCGACAATCGGATAGGAGAAGGCTATGGGAGACGAAAATCGGACAGAGGACCACTGAAGGAAGGGCGAGAGACAGTTGATGGGGACGGAGAGCAACAAAGAAGAGAGGAGAGAATAGATCTACCGAGATTGAGATGACCGTCATGCAACGCTCCCATCTATGCCATCATCAGTCCACAGGAGATATCTCGGCAGGAGAACAGACAGTAGGTACCACCCCCACCTCCAACCTCCTTTCTCGAGCTGCTTGTCGCCATTTTCGCAATTGGGCCATGGAGCGGATGACGGGTATCTGAGGGAGAGCCGACGAGGTGGAGACCGGTCTAACGCCCGGGAGTGAAGATCCGAGCCTCGACGGCTTCAGTCGAAATGTCATCCTTAGGTATGTAATCGGAGGAAATTAGTGAAAGTCACGACTCCTGGGATCGCTGGACGCGTTCCAGAACATGGCATGTCGTACTTCATGGCGGGTAAAATGTCATGCGACTTTCATCAAGACCATATGTACAAGACATACAATGCTATGATACTCTAGGAAACCCATGCGAAGAAAATGCACACTCCTTCCCCTTCTCAAACCTCCTCCCTTCCCTTGCCGAACCCATAATCATCCTGTCCCCCTTCCAAATCCTTGCCTCACACCTTCCTCTTCTTGCCCAAACCGCCAAACTCCTCCCTCGCGACCAACCACATCGCCGTGACACACACCACATCCTTCAGATTCTCTTCCGCCAAAGACACCTCCTCTCGCACCTTGCTCGCCATCTCCTGCTGTCGCGCCCCCGTCCCTTGCACATCCGTCAAAGCGACCGGGTCCAGGCCCATGGGGATCTTGAGGACGCCAATGACTTTCGGGTGGTGTGGTGCAGGGGTGAGGGTCCCAAGGAGTTGTCGATGACCCGTCTTTTTCACCCAAATTGAGCATGCCCACGGCGTCTCCGAGTCCTCCGGATCGGAATCATCGCCTTCCTCGGCGATGAGCTCGGTCTCAGATGCGGATTCGGCTTTGGATGCAGGCGAGGTGGAGGCGGAGACGCGTCGGACGGGCTCGGGACGAGAGTCGAGCTTTGGTGAGGGCAGAGGTGAGCTGGGTGGTAAGGGTGAATCGGCTCGTTTTGGCGGTGCAAGACTGACCGGTGCTCGAGGTGGTGAAGGGGATTCGGTATGACCATTCGGAACGAGGGTGGAACCTCCACGAGAGCGGGACCGAGCTCGATTGGAGGCGATGGTCCCGGCAGCCGAGTACCGCCGCATGAGGCTGGATCCCGCAGCACCGAATGGCGCCCGCATCTTGACCCACTCAAATACCACCTCGTCATCGGCCTCGCCGGTGAACGCGCCATTCACCATCTCCAATCCGGCAGCAGCAGCCGCAACGAGGTGCGCCGCCCATCCGTCCGTGTTCTTCTTGGCCCACTTCCGGACTGTCCACGTGTAACCGACAGGTTTTGTGGACGGGAGCATTGGTAATGCGGTGGCTCGGTCTGCGGAGATGGCGGAGGAGTTGGAGAGAGAGAGCCCGAGACTGATAGGACCGGTAAGGCCGGTGACTGCGCCCTCGGAGGTGACGATGGTACCGGATGAACGGCGATGGACGATAAGTGGCGCGGTGCCGAATGTGGGGTGACCGACCGCGTAGCTACCGTGCGGATGTTCCGTCGTTATGGAAGCGCTTGCCGTCGAAGGTGCCTTTACATGAAGTACTGGATGATGACCGTTCATACCGGGATTGGGCGGAGGAAGCGTACTCTCCATCGAGTTGTACGATGGCGTCGGAGAGATCCTCCTTCCCAGCGCTGGTTGTGGCGCATCAAGTTCCTGCGGCGCCTTCTTCTTGAAAATCTTCCCGAAGAACTGCTTCGTCTTCCCGCCGCCGTCCCCCTCGAGTCCCATCATCCCGGCAGGATTGAGCCGTCGCAGATCAAGACTCGGCTTCTTCGTATCGAAGCTCGAGCGGTCTTGGGAGTCGGTACGTGTCGAGGTCGGTGAAAGAGGGGAGGTGAGGGAAGAGACGATAGAGTGAGGACGGCCCGATCGACCTGCGGGCAGGTGTCCGTCATCCGAATTGGAGCTGGAGGTGAAAAGATTTGTGGTGGATGCCATGTGGGATGTGGGGTGCCAGACTTCAGAGGGTTCGAGAACACCGACGCCAGCGATGTCAAGAGTGCGTTTGAGGAACTGCAAGGCGTCAGCTTTCTGTGTTTGCGGTAAAGCTGGATGCGCCACTCACCTTGGCCACCTTGGCATCCGTCGCAGCGTCGGTTACTATCGTGGACTGCATGACACTGTGCACAGCCAGGTTGAACATCGGCTCCACCCTCCTCTTCTGCCCTCCACCAAAGCCCGATGCCGTACTCGCCGATGAGCTATCCAGTGAGCCACTCGACTTCACCGACGAGCTCCTCTTCAAGTTTGCAGCTCCTGAGGACGGGGGGATCGGTGGGGAATCGGATAGTGTAACAACCGCCTCGTCGGAAGATGGCGCGACGTCGACCGTCGGAGACTTCGGTTCGATAGACGGGCGTTCGAGGTTCTGGGGAGAGGGGGATAAAGTGGTGATGTCGGTGGATATGGAGGCACTGCGTGTGGAAGTGGATAGATAGGATGCTGAGCGGTCGGGGGTTCGGGGATCGGGCTTGACGAGGAGTTGGATTTGAAGGTTGAGAGGGTTCTTTGAGGTAGTTGGAGGTGGTTTGACGACGATATAGGTCTAAACGGCGTGTGACTGATCAGCTGAGCGACGGGCAAGATGGTCATTGATAGCCAGAGGAGGTCGCACTCACATCCCAGGGCACCTTCTTTCGCCGTCTAGTCTCCACAGTACTCTCTGCCGTCCCACTAATCACGCTCAACGGCCTATCCCTCCTCTTTCCTTTCGGTCTGTCCTGCGCTAGCCCATCGTCCACCTTTTCCGGAACTGCAATCACCACGTTGGAGACAGTGCTCCTCCGTCGTGCTGTTGCGCCATCTTCCAAGGAATGGGATGCTGACGAAAGTGCGGGTCTCAGGGCCGGGCGGGTGAAACTGTTGAGGCTGGCTGAGTTGACGAGAGTAGAAGGTCCCGGACCAGCGGTAGCAGTGGGTGTCGGGGTTGCCGATTCTGGCGACGGTTCTGGGGAGGAAAATACGTTGATGGGGTTAAGGCTGATTGCGAAACCTCTGAGCTCGTTTAGGCTGGGAAGAAAGGAAGGCATATCACAGATACCACCTGAGGGGTGCGTAACCGTGATCATGCACGGGTGAGTGATGTTGATAGGACCAATGGGAGAAGAAAGGATCGTGATTGTTGCGAGTCGAGTGGTAGGTCGGACAGATGGACAGAGCGCCAAGCCGCAGCAATTCGCGTCGTACCACCTCCGCTGCCGAATTTCAATCCCGACCAAGCTGATTTCCAAGTCTTCAATCTCGATGACTATGATGAGCCGCCCATGGCTGCGGCCTGACAGTCGAAGAGGTGATCGATGCGAGCTCGTCCTCGGCTTGTAAAATTTGGTTAGGGACCGACAGAGCCGGTATCAAACGTGTGTTGATTTGTGTGATCGCCGCGTGACGAGTCCCGTCTCGGCCGCCGATTTACGACAGCCCGTGTCAAATTTCTGCGATGCGCGTCAACTGAAGAGTTAAGATAGCGAACGAGGTATGAAGGACGACGAAGAGAGGGATAACACCAGGGTTCCTTGACAAAGGATGTCTGAGACCTTTGTGATGGATAAATCATCGACGAGTTGAACGGCCTACGGCCTTCGGCCATTTGAGACAACTCTCTCCCACAAACAAGCTCGGATCTCGGCCATCGCCCGGGACCGCGGGGATCCGCTGACTACCCTGAGCAATAAAAAACCTCAAAAATGAAAGAGCCTCTCTGGCTCGAGCTGGTAAATCACCGACAACGCCGAAGAAGCAAGACTTTCTTTGGCGTCACCCACTTTTTCCCCTCGACTCGCTCCACCTCGTCTCTTCACACTTATCCACAATCTCACAACCCATTTGATACTATAAGATGGTACGTTACTCATCCTGATCCATTCTGATGGCCGACCGTGCGGTGTTACAGAACAGGACGTAAGCGCCGTCTACCCCTCTCATCCGCCATGCTGACCCGCTGACCTAACCCAGCGTCCTCTACGTCTCCGGCTTCTCCGGAAACATCCGCGCCAAAGACCTCGCCTACGACTTCGAGCGTTACGGTCGTCTCATCCGATGCGATATCCCCGCGCTCAAGTCGCCCACCTCGGCTCGTGAGTCAAGTCTACCCTTCGCGCAATCCCCGTTACCCCGTCTCGTGTGACAAGCACGAGGAAGAGCCAATCTCGATATGGACAAAGGGCTCGATTGCGAGTCGATAGTCTGATCAGCTGCGAGCTGGTCGGATCGGACGAGTCGAGTCGAGTAACCTTCCTTCTTCGATCCGAGGCGTGCCTAGACCCGTACCCGTTTTCTCGTTCGAGCGATTCGAGCGATCCCGACGATGGGACGATACGCGATCGAATAATTGCTCACCCGCCCGATCAACAGCGTTCGCCTTTATCGAGTTCCGCCGCGAAGGGGATGCGGAGGAGGCGTACTATGACATGTGAGCAATCAATGTGTTCAATCACAGATACTGACACTTCGACAGGCATGGCCGCTCCATAGACGGACGCCGGATCGCTGTCCAGTGGGCGAAGCGTCCGCCATCGGCAGCATGGAGGCATGACGGGTAAACTCGTCCTTCTCCAATTGCTTATTGCTTGACTGACCTCTTGGTCAGCTATGGCGGTGACCGCCGAGACTCTGGTCGACGTGATGACCGCGACCGCGATGATCGTCGTGACCGCCATTCCCCACCACGACGGGACGACCGTGACAGAACCGACGACCGCCGCCGCTCGCTCTCGCCTCGTCGCGCCGACAGAGAGAGAGATGAGAGGAGGAGCGCCTCGCCTGTCAGGGACAAGGAGAAGAACGGGAACAGTAACGGCAATGGCAGTGTCAGTAGGGAGAGGGAGGTCGCGGATGACAGGGGCGAGGATGATAGGGAGAGGAGGGATGATTGAACAGGGATGGCCAAACAAAACTTACCAAACTTGGTCCAATCCTATCTAGTAGCTTGGTCCTTCTATAGCCTTCGTACTTGATTCAAAATAGATCGTATGTCTGGCTGCCTTCCTGATACAAGGTATCAAGTATCATGCAAACCTTTCAATGCTTTGTTTTCGTGCACATGGATGATCATCGCTGCAATAGCATGCAGATGCGACGAAGATGATAAAACGTAAGACAGTGTATCAATACGTGACCCAGGCCCGAGATACCCCCTTCAAAGGATACCAATTCCTAAGGTATTCCGTTCCCGGTTCCTCGATAAATACCTCTTTTTGGCCCGACTGCCCTCATGCCCCTCCAGCCGGTGGGTCATATCCCCCCGCCTCGACACCGTATGGCAACTGTATCATCTCCCCTCCATATCCCGCGCCGACCGGCGGCGGCATCAAACCGCCCACATCGTAGCTCGGCGTCGGGATCCAGTAGTCATAACCTCCATTCCAGGACGTGGGAGGCGGTGGCGGCATGGGAACGGGGTTGTAGGTGATGACCGACGGTGTGGCTGAGCGATATCGTCGCATCTGGGATGGAGCGAGGGGGGAGTCTTCGTAAGGGATTTTGAGGTCGGCGGGAGGAGCGATCGATGGCCAGTCGGGCGGGACGGTAGAAGGGCGGGAGACGACGGGCAACGAAGGAGGGGGCATTTGCATATTCGGTGCAGAGATACTGTTGTGGAAAGGCCGGTGATTGGAATGACTAAGGCTAGATCAATCGAGGTTTGGCGTAGATGATTACGGCGCACTTAGGATATCCACCTCCGACTGGAGAAGCCGTCGCCCAGCGATACTCCTGTACCTCATACCCCTCCTCCTCCTCTGCCTTCTCATGCGTTCGAAGATGCTGAACAAGATTGTCCTGTCGACTGAACGAGCGGGCACACTTCGAGCAATCGAACGGCTTTTCCTGAGTATGCGTTCGAAGGTGCCGCTTGAGGTGCTCAAGCCGCTTGAACTTCCGCCGGCAGAAGTCAAAGGAACATTGGTAGACTCGATCGTCATCATTGAGGCCATCGGGACCGTCGGGGAGCTGCGAGGACGAATCGCGCTCTCGCTTGACCAGCGCAGGACTGCTGCGTCCGAGGTCATGCTCGCCTGATGAGGTCAGCAATATGCGATGACGATGACCCGTAACAAGGAAACTTACCGGAGACCTTGCGGAATACGTGTGGGTGCAATCTCGGTGAAGTAGTCACAGACCGCATGTCAGATGTATATGACTCTGGCATCGGACTCCCTCGTCTCTGGACTATCCCATTTTCGTCGATCACCGATGGAGAGGTGCCCTGGCGTGATCTCACTCGCCTTCGCTTATATGCTGGACTGCCTTCGAACAGGGTGCGGCTGAAAAAGTGAGACGCAGAAGGTTGTGGCGAGTGCCTATGTCGGTCGGGACGAAGACCGCCATAATCGGGTATCTGCAGCGAGGACGCATTCTGCGGAATCTCGACGGCGGGACTGGGTCTTGAAGTGCTGGAGGAGAAGGAGGAGTAGTCATGCATGCTTCCGCTCTAAGTATCGGTCAGTAGCGATCGAAGTTGGATGATAGCTGACTGACGAAAAGAGTCTGGTTGATCCCTGGATTCTGCCCTGCAAACTGCTCATAAAGGCTGCGTCTAGGATCATACCTTTGACTATTATCAGAGATTTACGAAAGCATGTTATGGTAGGACTGACCGGAAGCTCCGGGCTGGCTCGCCGGCAACAGCTGTGGTTGGCTCTTGTCCGGCTTTCTCTCGTTTCAGATCGCGTTCAAGAGCGTCAAGGAAGAGTCGGTCATGGGGTACGGAGAACCTGAGTGGCGATACGAGTCAATACACCGGGTCTGGTCGTGAGAAGCTGGCTTACCAATAGAAGACCTTTTGCTGCGAGAAACCCAACCGTCAGCATGCATCCTGCAGGCATCGAGACACATACCTTCTTCTGGGTCCGAATACAGCCATTGCGAAAAAGAAAGTCTAAGAGCGGGGATCTGCGCAAAGTAATAGGTCAAATCTCCAGGTAGAAACAGGTCACCCACTTCGGCTCTTCAAGACAGGCGTCGGTGCCCGGCTTGAGATTCCGCAGATCCGAGAATACACCCTCCTCCCATTTCTTCGTGTGCTTGATTGGCCGTCCAAACGCCTCGAAGCGATATGCCAACGCTCGTACTGTGACAATCTCATCAGACTGATCCTACTGCTCAAGAGATGTACCCACCGATATCTGTCCCGGTGATGTGATACAGTCCATTCCATAGGATACAAGACACATGTTCTCCATTGGGTAGTTGGAATTTGGAAAGATTGGACATGGGCTGAATCAATCAATCAACGCTACACGTAATCATCCATCGAAGAACCGTACCAATGTATCCGCCTGATTCCACCGAGTCGGTGCGGTAGCGAGGAACTGATCCGGAGGTCATTGACACGAGTCTTGGTATTACATGGGGACTCACAAACTGGAGTTCACCGAGCATATCTATTCGCGCCTTTTCATCTCTCGTGAGGGGTCGAGCCTCGACGTTATCGGGGATAGGGAGGGGGAAGAGGTGTAGCTGATCGGGAATTGATGACCTGTTGATCAATCATTGATCAGGAGAGCCAGACACGAAAAAGATGTCACGGACGAATCGAGTGTAGCGCTGGATGGCTCCATCGAGGAAGCCGGACGCCATACATTCATCGACATGTCGTTGGTCCACATCCGCCCATTCGCGATCTGATCAATTGACATCGGGGCTGGTAGAACGATGGAGTTACACTTCACCAGCAGAAGGCCTCCTCGATTGTAGTTACCAAGGAAGCTGGAGCCTCTCGGCGACAGACAACTCGAAACAATGGTACCTCGCCTGAAACACCTTCTTGAGACGAGGCAGTCATGCTTTAGAATGCTGAAACCTGCTGACTGCCGCTTCGGGTATATTCTTATCGGTAAATTCGGAGTTTCAAACTAAATGGCGATTGGGTAACAAAACGGGTTGTTCACGTGGCGAGCAATCCTAGGTGCTTTTGTTCGAGATACCTCTTTTATGGACCTGCGCGTTGGGTTTGTGCGCCGTGAGGGGTTTGGGGAGCTTAAAGGGTCGTTGGCTCGCTCCGCCCACCCCCTCGTCCGGTCTGATCTCATCGCTTCAAATAACAATCATTTG
>JAABUH010002355.1_pt1 | contig 18262 bp, 37 predicted proteins | sample 5559121 | NCBI WGS metagenome assembly JAABUH01 (sample SAMN10711871, study PRJNA513364) | rock metagenome | isolation source: Antarctica rocks | place: Antarctica: Victoria Land, Battleship Promontory nord | collected 2015-12-28
ACGGAGCTGCCGAGTCGGAAACCAGGCACGAATCGGCACGAAGGGGTGAAAATGGGGCATCGGTGTTCTATGAACCCAGAATTTCCCTGGACGCCGTGGGAATTCGATAGGATGTCTCGGACCATTGCGGTGAGCCTCGCCAGGTCGCGAGGTATCGATTTCCAGGCCTAGTACCGTAGCGGGGTGTCCGTTCCGTGCGTCTGGTCCATACCCATCTGCTCGCTGTACATATCATGACCATGTATTCAACATGACGCTGATCTCCTGTTCCTGAAAACTAGAACCTTGATGCCACAGGTCAGGATCCCGGTAACTCCGGTTGCCCCGAGCGCGGTTCGCCTAGCCTAGTACGCTTGCCGACCACTCACCTATCTCAGTTTGTCAAATCAGCCAACTCCATTCAGCAATCCCCTTGCCAAATCATCAGCGCTAGAAATTGCTGAGTAGGACAAGTTGAGGCTGCGGGGAATCACAAAGGATCTCCGGTCCCTTTTGCTTGAAACATCATTCTGTCTCGCCACATCTCGCCTGTCAACAATATCCCTTCTTCTCTCCCGAACCAATTCGACAACGCACCAGACCTTCATCCTCGACACAAGCAGTAGCAGTATAACATGGCCGAGGGATCAAACTATGATTACCTTTTCAAGGTTTGTCAGCTCGATCTTTTCCTGCGCGAGACGTCTTTGACGTCTTCATCAGGTTGTGCTGATCGGTGACTCTGGGGTCGGTAAATCGTATGTCTCGACTCTTTCACGCGCTGCTCATCTGACCGGGCTCTGCTTGCCTTGTTTTGCCAAACAGAAATCGTGAGTGAATGGTCCGCCCCGTTGGGCTGAATTCCAGCTGAATTCCAACAGTACTCTCCCGATTTACCCGCAACGAGTTCAACCTGGAGTCGAAGTCGACTATCGGGGTCGAATTCGCTACTCGGAGCATCAACGTCGACGGGAAGACTGTAAAGGCTCAGATCTGGGACACTGGTGAGTGGTCGTTACAACGTTCGAGCAGACCACACGAGCACCTGTCGTCAAGTGCCACCAGAGGGTTATCGTTCGACTTGAGACACTCTGTGTGGTGCCGCTGTGCAGCTGCCGCGAAACGTGTTGACCCTTCCCGTAGCCGGTCAGGAACGCTACCGAGCCATTACATCAGCCTACTACCGCGGTGCAGTCGGTGCTCTCCTGGTATACGACATAGCCAAGCACGCAACATACGAGAACGTGACCCGCTGGCTCAAGGAGTTGCGGGACCACGCCGATCAGAATATCGTCATCATGCTCGTGGGGAACAAGAGCGATTTGAAGCATCTGCGGGCAGTGCCTACGGATGAGGCGAAGGCTTTTGCTAGTGAGTGTACGACTCCGTTATGTCGGCGCGGAGGATAGAGGCTATCTCCACGCCGAAAACACATCACAGAGGCTTGAAATACCGTGCTGACGATATCGCAGCTGAGAACGGCCTGTCCTTCATCGAGACCTCAGCGTTGGATGCATCGAACGTCGAGTCTGCCTTCCAGAATATCCTCACCGGTGAGGCGTCTCCCTAATCTTCTACCCTCCTCCCCTTCCTTCTTCGCCGCTCGCCTCCCTGTCCCTTTCACCCGCGTTTGTCCCATTTCTCTCCCCTGCCGTCCTTGCTGCCGATACTAGGACCTAGCTAAAACGCTCGTTCCCTCGTAGAGATCTACCGCATCGTTTCCTCCAAATCCCTCGAATCGTCCGGCGACGTCATCAAGCCCTCGGGAGGCGAGACGATACTTGTGGCTCCGACCGCGGATGATGGCGGTGCAAAGCAGGGGAGCAAGTGTTGTGCATAGATGTACGTTGTGCGGCGAGAGTGAGGATCGAGCAGGATCATCTGGGTTGGCTGGGTTCGGTTGGGCTCGGTGTTTCGTTGGCTAGCCTGGCGAAATGTATTTCTTACACTGGAATGGGACCCAGTTGGACTGCTCAACGGTATGAGCGCTGACGTTTACGTCTGTCTTGGATGGCTGGCTTGAACTATGGTCTGTGCGCTTGGATGCAGCAGTCGTCCGCGAGAATGATTTTATACCTCCACCGATCCGCCTCTCATTCTCCTCTTTCATTCTTATCGTTCAGTTCTTGCAGTGACGACTTGTCAATTCGTTGTCTTCTCAATCTCTTCACCTCTGAGGCTTCTTGAGATCTTGAATCTCACTCGTCCGCCGCCTCTTGGACCTAATGGCCAGCCGACTAATCGCCCTGATCACGGCGATCACCCGACGAACCTGGTCCTACCTAAAGTATCCACTTCTCATGATCAAGCCCTCTTCCCCTCCTTCTTCCGACTCGAACAATGGGAAGACTCGTAGAGCCTCGAAGCCGTCGAAGAAAGCGACGATCGATGAGCTTCGAGGTGGTCTAGCTGCGCTCGGGCTGGAGACCAAGGGGAAGAAGGAGACTCTCTGGCGGTCAGTGCGGCTTCGTTCTGTGATCCGGTAGGATCGCACGCAGTCGCAGGCCCCCTGACTTGACTTTACTTTAGACGCTTATGTAATGCATGTACTCGCTCAGAACCGTCCGCAATACCGTCGTCGATCCGTACCGATGATACCAAATCAGAAGGGGAAGTCGAGAAGCCCCGACAGAAATACACCTCGTTCCTGTGCTTCGACGTCGAAGCGACCTGTCATTCCGGGAAAGGGGATTTGGACTACCCCAACGAGATCATCGTGCGTCCACTCCTTGTCTTCAGAGAAACTCCTTGTTGACGAGGGGGATACAGGAGTTCCCGGTGGTACTCCTTCGTTGGGTCGATGAGGGCCGGAGCAAGCTGGAGAGGATCGATACCTTTCACTCATATGTCCGGCCGACTTGGCGGCCGACATTGACGGATTTCTGTATCAGCTTGACTGGGATCACTCAGGTATGTACTTTCAAGGCGATATGAGAGGGAGGGACTGATGAGTGTGATGATGCAGGAGAAGGTGGACTCTGCGCATGTGTTTCCCGAGGTGCTGCAACAGCTCGAAGCATGGCTCGATAAGCATGGATTGAAGGATGGGGATGAGCTGAGGGATGCTATGTGGGTGACAGATGGGGTACGTGTACTGCCAAGGGTAGAGGCTTTGGCTGATCGCTTTGTAGCCTTGGGATCTACGGTCAGTGTGGCGATAGAGTGTGCTGATCAGTATGCTGATGATGTCTGAATTCTCGCGCTTGGCAATGCAGAGATTTCGTAAGTCTCATCAGTCAGGCAGTGCGACTCCAGCTGATAATGTTTCTTAGGTCGCTAAGCAGCTCCACATCACCCCCGCCAATCCACCACGATACCCCGCCTACTTCCTCCCGCCCTACCTGAACATCAAGCAAGCAGTCCAGACTGTCCTAGGCGAGACATGGCGCCGAGAGCAGTACGCCAAAGAACACCCCACCGACCCGCCAAATACCCGAGCAATGTCAATCATGACCACCGCAATGTTCACGTCGAAACGCAAAGCCAAGGGCGACAAGCCGAAAGGACCGGACTTTCGTCTCACGATTACGGGGCAGGTCGAGGCGCTAGGTCTTGGGGACTTTGCGGGACGGCAACATTCCGGTCTTGACGTGAGCTCCGCTCTTTCCAACTCCCGGCGCTTTCCGCCGGCTTTTTGATGCCGCAGAGCTGATATAAGCATTCTATGCAGGACGCCATCAATATCTCTCGCGTGCTCATGGCCCTAGCCGATCGCGGCGTGCTCATCGAACCCAATGCTCGTCTACCACAACCGAAGAACGCGAAGCAATACCCATGGATGGATAAACCGGGGGTCGTGAAGTGGGAGGACTGGATGAGCGTGCCACGCAGGCCGGCAGCGGGAGTTGGCGGAACCGACGTGAAGCACGACGACGAGTCTCCACTGCAGTGGAAGTTGGTGGAGGACGCGGCGGGGAGGATGAAGGCTGTGAAGCGGCCCTCAGAGGATGGAATCGGTCTGAACTGAAGGGAGACAAGGCCGAGGAGGAGAGCAATATCGAGGCGATCGAGTCGGGTACGACCGGCACGACTAGGGCGTATGACGTCGATGTCAGGTCTTCACCGACCGACATACCCGCGCAAGCTTGAGGTTTTTCTTGAGGGATCGCACTCGCTTCGTCACTGTTTCTTCGACAATACCTAGCACCTATATATCTTCGCATACTGTATATCCCTCACCTATACCAACGTGATTCACACTTTTTGGTTGCAAGATCGTAAGTCCTAGACATGGCTGCGGGATCCGAGACTCGACGAGCCATAAGGGGTGTGCCTCAGATCGTCTTATCGGGCTGGAAGGCGTTCTAAGGTGGGAAGCCTTGACTCAAAGGCGCCTGAGTTTGGGAGCGCCTTCCAACACCGCTACGAACGTGCAACTTCACCGTCCTCCATCATCCTTTACTTAAAGTTTTCGTATCTCATTATCCATTCATTGGATCGCTCTCATACTTCGTGCAATGCCGCTTGGTATCCTCAGGAAGAGGCGGCTTGGAAGCATTGACCGCGGGATCGTTGCCCTTGCCCCATATTACCGCTTGATGTCCGTCCGCCGCTGCATCCGAAAGCTCTTCCGCTACCGCCTAATCAGACGCCATCGCTAGTTTGAGCGCTGGACACACACGGAGGGAACCCTTCCAATCGTATTGACAATTCTCTCTTCAATCTTGAATGCTTGGAGCACTATCATGCCTTTCGCTTGTACCCAGACAAATTGCGAGACTTTCTTCGTCTCTTTGAGAATGATCAAGTCTTCATACATCGTGGGACGCGCCGTCAAGCTCCGCCACTCTACCAGCCTGGTCTACTACTCTATCGGCTAGCCCATCGGACGGACGTTAGGCAGCTGCCTTTTTTATTTTGCGTCTCTCGATTTGCGCCCAATTCAGCGGAGTTGTGATTTCCACATTGGGTAATTTGGTCACGTATTTCAACTCAACAACCAGTTTGCTCCCGGTCGTCTTTCTGTGAGATGATGTACTTTCTTTTCATCCGTATGCAGCATATCGTCGAAACCCAATCCTAGCTTCGAGCTGCTGAATACCAATCATGCAGGGCTTCAACCGGTACGTGGGTGGCCTTCTTCAGGTAGACGACTGACTCGGCGCCCAGATACATCCCACCCGACTTCGACCCCAAGAATCATTCTACCCTCAACAGTCACCAAGGGAAGAAACATGCACTCGGCAAGCGAGCCAAGGATATTGACAAGGGCATCCTGATCGTCCGGTTTGTCAATCTGACTGACTCACAGACCCCAAGACTGACGACCGAGCAGGTTTGAGCTTCCTTTCAACATCTGGTGTGGGACATGCAACGTTCGTCCTTCCCCTCGACCGATAGCGAGATATGAATACTCATACGTGTATAGGCACATCTAGGAGCCGGAGTACGATACAACGCCCAGAAGAAGAAGGTGTCCAGCTACTACACTAGTCCGATCTATGCTTTTCGGTGTAAATGCCATTTGTGTTCGGGATGGTTCGAGATTCGTAATGATCCGCAGGTAAGTCCGGCCCCCGATCCCAGATAGCCAAACAAACCGAGGTGTGTATAGGCTGATGCGTTGAGTAGAACTCGACGTATGTGGTTCAGGAAGGAGCGAGGAAGAAGGACGAAGATTGGAACCCGGAGGAGAATGGGGGATTCGCCGTGCATGGTGAGTCAGCTTTGTTGCGCGTATGGTCGCCCCAGCAACCATTCAGACTCGCTCAAGGATCGACGTAGAAGCTGATTGTGGAGTTCTCAGATACCGAAGCACCTTCCGCTGCCGACCTACCCGCCGACCCCTTTGGCCACCTAGAGAAAACCGTCGACCAGCAGACCTGGGTCAAAGCCAAGAGCTCTCGCCTCACCGAGCTGACCGACTCCTCCTCCCGACTCTCCTCCGACCCATATCTCGTCAGCTCAGCTCTGCGGCGGAGGTTTCGAGAGGAGAAGAAGGTTATGCTTGAGAAGCAGGGTCGGGATGATGGGCTTCGCGAGCGTTTCGGGCTCGTCGAGGACGTGGATCTAGGCGACGAGGACGTGGAAATGACACGCGAGAAATGGGAGGCTGGGCGTGAGCGGAGAGGACTTCCCGTCGAGGCGCCGATCTCTAGCGGACAGATGAGTGTCAGGGCGGTGGCGGGAACGCCGAATGTGAGAAAGGGCAAGGGACGAATACGGGATGGAGGGGGCCAATCACCGAGCTTGGTACAGGTGCTGAGGAAGACGACGGCGAAGAAGTACGATCCCTTCGCGGATGCGGCGGGCGTCTTCCAGTGGGCGGGTCTGGGTGGGGAGAGCGGGATCAAAACGAAGGGGAGGATCAAGGATCCGGAGGTTCTGAGGCGGTTGAGTGGAGGAGTGGGCGGCGCGAAAGAGAGGGACGTCGGGATGACGGGAGGACTATTGGCGGGATATGGCAGCGATTGAGTCCAATGAAACGAATCCAGGACCGTTCTCGCGCATCACTCAGCGATTACGCCGAGTGATAGTAAGGCTTGGATGTGGTCTGAAGAAGCAGCTTGGGCATTCGGACCTGTTCTGAACAACGTACGGTCAGCGGTTTGCATTCGACAATTCCATTGGCTGCCTGCCCAATGTGATATTGCACCACTAGCAGATATGATGACGGGCATCATTGACAACCCAAGTAAACTGAAGGTCTCCTACACAAAGTCTTCTACGTCCAATAAACACGTGTGCGGTTATCGTTACAATGCCCACCTTTAGCTCATTTGTATTGAACCACAGACATCATTTCCGCTCAATTCGCAGTCCCAGAGTGATGCATACCCCTTTGATCTAAACGCTACGTCCCAACCGTTATTGGGACGTCAGATGCACCGATTTGTCTTCTTTCTAGCGTAGGGACCCCGATAGACCCGACCGTCGGAAGAGGGCCCGGCGTGATTCATTCAGTCGGCTTAGGGTGGGAAATTGTTAGAACAATCACCTGGACTTCCCCACCCTCGCTTGTGCAGATCATTACCACACTGGCCCCCGGGACATGGAGCACCACGAGGCATGGGGGTCCGATGATACTTCGAGTTTAGCTTCTCTTCCACATGTGATTCCCCCTCTCACACTAACCCTCATCCAAAGCGGCTGATCATCTGACGCGCTGCCGAAGACATGAGCTCGGGTGACGAAGACTTCGGCGAGAAGCCCGGATCGGCGAGAGTCCCGCCTCTAGACCCTACAAGCGGAATTACTCATCGGTCTGGTCATCAGACAGCGTTCACGAGGGTCGAAGAGACGAGCACGACGATGTATCAACTTGCCGAGATGAAGGAAACCCGGACGATCCACTGCTCTCACTTGCTATTTCACTACAGTCTCCTCTGACGGTTTGACGGCCACAACTTGAGAACTGGCACACCTGAGTATGTTCAACGACTCCAACATCGCCGTCAGTTCAACCCTCGCGCCTTGACTCACAACACTTACCAAAGTTTTCCAGTTCTAGAGACTCAGCTATCAAACCCCTCTCGCCCTTTCACCATGTCACTGCTCGCGTTCGTCCTCCCCCTCCTCGCTCAGACTGTAACGGCCGACTATACCGCCAATGCCGAGGCAGGTTTCCACGGCTTGCAAGGATGGTACAACACGACGTCGGGACTCTGGGATACCTGTGGTTAGTGGAACGGTGCCAACTGCAAGACGTCCATCGGCGATCTCGCCGTGGTGGATAGCAGCATCGTTTCAGAAGCGACGAAAGTGTTCGCCAACACCTACTCTGTCGCACCGGCATACAACCCTCAGCCGCTCAAAACGGGCGATGTGAATAGTGCCGACCCGATCGCGTGGTGCGACCATTGTTACGACGATAACGGCTGGTGGGCTCTGGCTTGGGTTCAGGCGTATGATGTCACGAAGAATCGCGATTACCTCGACCTCGCCAAGGCCAATTTTGATCAGAACATGGTCAACGCCGGTCCGACGGATTATAGCGACGGAGGCGTGGTATGGTGTGATATCAACCCATACGTCAATGCCATCGCGAACGAGCTCTACCTCTCCGTCTCAGCTCATCTCACAATCGTTTGGATCCGTCGGACAAGGCGCACTGTACCACCATAGCTCAGGACCAGTGGACGTGGTTCCAATCTTCCGGACTCATCAACGACGACAACCTCATCAACGATGGACTCGAGTATAATTGTACCAATACCGGATTGCGCACCGTCTGGTCATACAACGAGGGAGTCATCCTCGGCGGGCTCGTGGAACTCAACAGAGCGTCTCCGGACCAATCGATCATCGACTCGGCCAACGTCCTCGCCAAAGCGGCAATCGCCAACCTGACCGATTCGAACCACATCGTACACGACGTCTGTGAGCCAAACTGCTTCCCCGACCAAACGCAGTTCAAAGGAATCTTCATCCGAAACCTCGTCTTGCTCCAGCAGGAACCACCTTGTGACCTGTACAAGACGGTGATCACTGCGAATGCCGAGTCTATCTGGAGCCACGACCGGGTGACAAAGAATAACACGTTCAGCGTCGATTGGTCGGGACCCGTCGTCGGGAAGGTCAACGCAATTATATCGAGCTCGGGCCCTTGACGGTTTGATTGGAGCAATTAGCGTGACTCAGCAGTAGATACGCGATGAGAATGTGGGGCGGAAGGAACGGTGGGGAAGATGGAGTCAGGTCCGTGGTGGAGTAGTCTAAAATATCCAATGAAGAAGGCTTTTTCGCGTCCAGTCTTCTTCTCGAGAAACGGCATGAGATTGTGGGGACGTCCAAGTAGCTTATCGTAAGAATAGAGACATACACATCTGGAGACACAAACGCCCTAGGCCATGAACGTACACAGGGGCAGACTGTCTTTGTTGGACTTGATAGCGCTCGTGCTCGCTCACGGCGTGATCCTGGACCTCGCGTTGATACGTGTATGAATAGACCGGATTGTTCGTTTCCCCGTCGAGAGGGAAGGAGGCCGCGGTGAAGATGGAGGGTATTTGCTGACCCCAGCCGGATTTGCGCATTCATCCCAACGAGGCGAGGTCACGGCCGAGCACTCGCGGATGCTCCCCAACAGACAATGTCCTTAATTCGTACTGCACCCGGGCTAACATGCCATCAACCACAGTCAAGTCTCCTTAACATTGCTCCAAATCACGTGCGAACCTCCAAGTCCTGTCATCTTCCTGCTGATCTCACATAACCAAACAATTATCCCCCTTCCCACCCTTGGAGTTGTAATCCTCCTTCATCGCGTCCATCTCCGCTCTCCGGTCCAGCGCAGACATAGTCCGCCTATCGTTCGATTGCAACCGTTTCTGCGCGCGCTTATCGCCTCCTTCTGCGGCGGCACGATAGAATCTCATCGCTTGTGGTAGGTCCGCCTCGGTTCCGATCCCGGTCTGCGCTTTATCAGCATCACGCGCGAGCTTGTGCGCAGGGGTGTAGGTACTCACCTCTGTGAAGTATCCAACGGCATATTGGGCTTTTGCGAGACCTGATTCCGCAGCCTTCTTCGCCCATAGATACGCCTCGGTGTCGGATTGGGGAAGTACGCCGGGTGAGCCGACAAGGTACCAAGCTGTGAGGGCGAAACAAGCGTCCCGATGTCCCTGTGTGGCCGCAATATTCTAAATCAACTCGTCAGTCAAGACGTCCCAAACCAATTCCCCCTGAGTTGGGCGATACTCACGTAATAGTGTATAGATAACGCCGCATCCGACGGACATCCCATCTTGCCATACTCATAACATTCCCCCAACTTGAACGCACTCGGCGCATATCCCATTTCGGCAGCTTGCGCCAACAGCTCCGCAGCATAGTCAAGATCGACAAACACAACGTTCTCGATACCTCGCTCATGTAAAAGGGCGAGCTCATGCAGGGCGTGGGGGAATTCCTCGGTGGCATGCTCGGCGGATCGTTTTAGCCATTTGACGCCTTCCTTGGGTCTTCGGGAGAGGGAGAGAGATCCGTTCAGCTCGGCGGTGCCGAGGCGATACATCGCACCGGGGTGGAGCGCGACTGCGGCTTTCCTGGGATACGTCAGCTCGGCATACGAAGAGGCCTAGAGACCCTCGTCCCAAAGTCGCCCAGATTACATGTCAAAAACATGATTCAAAGGGATCCTGCGATGGAGGAGGTGCCGGATGACAGAGAGACAGAACATCCTACCCACTTGTAGAACTGTACCGCCTTTGCGCTCTCCCTCCGACATCCCCAACCATGCTCACAACAGGTCCCGGCGCGATAACAAGCGTCTGGATGTCCATGTTTCGCCGCGAGCACGAAAAGCGGGAACGCTCGATCGAAATCCTGTTTCGCCCTGACCGTTCCGATCCCATTGGCATAACAATCCGCCAAGAAATACTGCGCGTCGGGATATCCTCTATCTGCGAGTCGTTTGAGCAGTCCAATAGCCTCTTTGATCAGCTCCTCCTTCTTCTCAATCATGGCGTTGTCCGCTCGCGCGTCTTTGGGGACTTTGGTGGGAGCTTCGCCTTCGGGTGGGAGCATGGATTTGGCGGCATCTATCATGAAGACGGAGAATTCGAAGATGAGTTCGGGGTCGTTGGTCTTCTTTGCGTTCTCGCGGTAGAGCTCGAGCGTGCGATTGTGGGAGAGGAGCTCGGCTTCTTTGCCGGGTCGCAGATGGGCTGTGGAGGGGCAGAGTAAGAGCAGGATAGGTCAGAGAGGGAAAGGACGTACATTGATCTAGTAAATGTGCGGGCTGGGAGACGAGACGGGATTGTCGTCCAGAGTCGGGTTGTTGGTATCCTAATCCTCCATCATTCGCCGTCTCGTCCACATACATCGAGACCGTCGCGGCCATCTCGACGGGTTCCTCCACTTCAAAGGGAGAAGGTGAACGAGATCTCGAGCAAAGGGGTTCTTTTGAGGTGGCACTGGACGCGGTTGGAGAGAGGGCAGAAACGTTTCGGGGTTAAGGAAGGAGGGGAGGGTCGCTTGGGGGGTCGATGGTTGGAGGACAGAGGGGCGATGTGCTCGTGATCACAGTCGGGATACGAGGCTGTCGGTCTATGGTCAGGGACGACAGGAGAAATGTAACGTTACAAGGCGAGAAGGCCCCGCACTGCACATGGAAACATGTGGCCAGCTATCCGACAAACGGCTTTGCTACTACTCCAGACTGCAGAGATTCAAGAAAGTTTGAACCACCATGCCATCCCTACTCCGAAGCCTACGAGCAGCTCGACTCTTCTCCACTTCCCATCGTGCTCTCGCCACCATCGCCGAATCCCTACCCGAATTTTCAACGACGCCAATCCCATCCTCATCCTCATCCTCCCATCCCAGTACACCAGGCCGATGGACGCCCTTCACTCAACGAACCGGCCTTCTCGCCCGAAAGCGGGGGATGACAGCTCTTTGGGATCCCGAAGGCAAGCGGTGGCCCGTCACCGTCCTCCAGGTCCGTCCTTCCTCCCCTTCCCTTCACACCATCCTCTCTTCTTCAAGCCAATGTTGAACCCCCTCAGGTGGACTCATGCCAAGTCATCCGTCATTCCCCCCCACCGGATAACGCCCCACACCTCCACTCCCTCCAACTTGGCTCCTCCGACCGACCCGAACGAACGACCACAAAACAACAGCTCGGCCACTTTCACCGAGCAGGTACGGCGCCGAAATATAAGCTCAGGGAGTTTCGGGTTACTGAGGACGCGGTTTTGCCTGTTGGGACGGAGTTGAGTGCGGGACATTTCGTGCCAGGGCAGTATGTGGATGTGACCGCGACGTCGTAGGTACAAGCCTCACGGGATCAGACCGATTACTGATGGTGGAATGTAGGATTGGGAAGGGGTTTCAGGGGGTTATGAAGAGACACGGTTTCAGGGGGATGCCAGCTTCTCACGGGACTTCCCTCACCCACCGTAGTGCCGGGTCCACCGGACAGCATCAGGTCTGTCTCCCCATCTTCTCATGTCATGATAGCTGTACTGATATAGATATCGTAGGACCCCGGCCGCGTGCTCCCCGGGAAGAAGATGGCCGGCCACATGGGTCACACCACGATCACCACTCAGAACCTCCTCGTCCACCGTATCGACCTTTCCCTCAACCTCATCTTCGTGCGCGGTTGTGTACCTGGGCCGGACGACGCGTTCATCGCGGTGAGGGATGCTAAGCGGAATGTGGGTTGGCGTGCACAGAGTGGGTTCCGACGGGGATTGGGGGAGGAGGAGTGGTTGAGAGAGGGGGTTACGAGGTTGCCTGTTCCGGCGGGGACGAGGGAGAGGGCGATTAGTGAGAGGTGGCCGGAGGTTATTGAGTGGGGTGGAACGCCGCCGAGGAAATGATGCATCGACAAGGATGATTTCGAGATTACCTACAATCTAGCGCAATCCTTCGCCTTTGGGCCGGATCATAACTTTGCTTTCGTGATCTTCGCCTCGCTCTCTGCCTCCTCTTTCGCCTCCCAAGCCATCCTCCCGAAGAAATCAAAGATCCCTCTACTATCCGCCCTTGCATCCGCCGAACTCGCCTGTCCCAGTGCGGCTCTTGCCGCGATCCCCTGCGTAATAATGGCCAATCGAAACAATATCCATGACCGAACCCACCTGACTCCATCAACTCTCTTCAAACCGCCTTGTGACACGCGAGACCTACCCCATGCCCTGAATTGGCCACGACCAAGCCCTGGCCACGCCCTCCTGACCCCAATGCCCCGCTCTATACCTCTGCCACGCAACACCCTCATTCATCCCCTCAACCCACCACCTCTCCAGCTCCTCCCTAACCGGTAAACCCGATTCGTCACTCGATAAGTCCTTGAGCCCCATCATCAGGCTCGACTCGCCTTTACGTCGGGGTAGACTGGAGGTGTCGACGGGTCGGAATGAGAATGGGAGGAGGACATTGCCAAGATCGGCTAGTGGGGAACCGAGGGTGGTCAGTTCCCAGTCGAGGATGCCGATCACTCGGGGCTCGGTCGGGTGGAAGATCTAGCGGGTTCGACTTGAGCCCCTCAATCCGGGAAGTTAAAGGGGACAGACCAGGTTATCGAGCTTGTAATCTCCGTGCACGACACTCCCCACTCCCCTTTCCTTCTCATCATCCGCAATCTCCCTCGCACCCCGCTCAAACCACTCTCGCAATTCCCGCGTCCCCCAGATCTCCCCAACCTCTTTCCCAGTGTCTTTCGACTTCGCTCGGGACTGCGCCGCCGAGACTCGGAGGAGCGAGGTGACTTGTCTCGGGAAATACGGCTTCGAATCTGGTGGAGGTGCGAATGAGGAAGGGAGATTGAGAAGTGGGAGCGGGATACTCGATAATCTTGTCAAGGTCCGGATGGCCGAACGGAAACTGACTTCATCAGCTCGATCCGATTGTAGGCCAGGACATAGGCCTACCACTCCCTCCTCTCGCGGTTCTCCAACCCCTTCATCCGGACATCCTCGAATATCCGGCCTTTGATAAACTCCATGACATAAAATCCAGCCCCAACAACACTTCCATCCATACACAAGCAGAACACCTTGGGCACGGGGATAGAATGCTCTGATTCAGCCGGCTTGAGAGTAGCATTGTACGCGTTGAGGGAAGCGAGGATGAGATGTTCTCGGTCGATACGGTGTGCTGTGGGGCTCAGAAGGGGACCCAGAGGGGCGCGGCGGAGGACGTATGGGGTAGAGGGGGTGGTGAGGAGGTAGGTGGGATTGGACTGGGGCTATCAGCTTGACTCTAGCTATCTCGCAGGGGTGGCTCACTTGACCGAACTGTGTAGATACTATCGTCAGTCAGGCTCGTAACAGGAGAAAGAAGAGAGACACCCACGCTGAACTGCTTGACCTCGACGGGACCTTTGAAACCCTCGATATGTTTCTCGAGGTACGGCACGAGTCGTTCGAGGGGTAACGAGCTCCGCACGGCGCCGAACTCCTGACCCACTTTCTTCGGCTCCAAAATTGACATTGCGTCTTGGCTCGAAGCGCTGTATACACCGCTCCTTCTTGAGCTGTGTCTTCCCTGGCTGGTTTTGTGGGATTGAAGCGTCGCATGAAATAAGCTGCGTAAGGGGTTTCGGCTCGCTCCCGCCGGCAATTTCCAGTAGCCGGCCTTTTGGAACCCTGTCTTTCTCAAGCTGATCCCATTCATACTGAGGCTCAATAGCAGGCGCGAAACCCAGAGAGAGACAATCGATCGACCTGGTTGACAAGAGTGAGGAGACAGATGATGTTGCGTCTCGTCTAGCTCAAACATCACCTAGACGACATCTACTTGCCGCTACTCCCGGACTCGTTCTAGACTCCCTCGGATGATTCGAACACTCATTTCCGTCCGCCCTTCAGGCTTCTGCTTCACCAGTTGGGCACCCAGATCTTCCCAGCCTACTCATCAGCCCGTCTCCGGTCTCACATCTACCTGTATCATCTTCATCCTCTCCTCCCTACCCATATCCACCACGGCCTAACCCACCCATCAGCGCTCATCCACCACCCAATCCTGACCTCAGACTCGACCACTCACATGTGTCATCGTCCTACTCATCATAGGCCATTGTGGTCCATCCTTCGGTCCGCCCAGATTCGCCGGTCGTCCCGGGCCGTCGAGCGGACGGCGGACTCCGAAGTCCTCGAGCATGGGAAGCATGGTCCAGGATGTCGGCTGTTCCCTTCCTTCAGCTGGGATCGCTTGGACGCCCGCACTGGTCACAGCCGAGGTGGTCTGGATCGGCATCCGACGATGAGGATTCTTCCTCTGCCACTTCAGCATTTTCTCCTGCTCCCTACTCCCCATCAATTGCCTCTCCACCAGACAACGGAATTCAACGGGGTGAACTCACTTGATCTCCTCCTTCCACCTCCTCTTTTCACTCTTCTCCCTCCACTTCCTCTCCTCCTCCTCGGCCCTCATCCTCATCTTGGCACCCATCTCCTCAGCTATCATCCTCTGACGATCCGCCTTGTCCCATTCCCTCATCCCGCGGACCTGCTCCGCTCGCATCTTCTCGTAATATCGCCGTTCACGCCAGGGGAGGTCCCAGAAATTGTCGGGGAGAGGGGTGGCGCCGAAAGTGCCTTTTTCTTGGGCTGTATCCGTACTAGGGGGTGTCGGTCCGAGTCCTTGGCTGGCGGAGTGGGGGTTGTGGCTGGTGAGCTGGGGCATCGGACGCGGTCGTTTCAGGTTGTGACCGCTCATCGGTGGCTGAGGCTGGTGGGATCAATGCTAGGGTTGCTTGCAGTGGAGGAAGAGACTCACCTTCTCACGCCAGACGACGTCCTTCCCCCCGAAAACACGGTGAAAGAACCCGCCTTTACTCCCATCAACCGGGGTCACTCGTTGTCGAGGCAGAGCAGATGGGTCGGCCGGGTCGGTGTAGTACTCGTGCATGTGGAAGCGCTTTACGGAAGATTGCGATGGCAGAGTCTTGGTGATTAAACCGTGAATCTCGTCAGACTGCAGAAAGGATGCCCGGATGCGGCGGGTCCCTCGAGGTTGCCATCAATCATGATCATTAGTGCCGTATACACGAGGAGGAGGAAGCCAAAGGACCCCATGTCCTCTTTCCTTTCGCCAGTCCATTAAGACTCTAACCATCAATGCACAATTCATGGCAAGCCGGCACAAATCAGATTGCTACATGCATAGGTCGTTACAGCGTCATACCATTATACTAAGAAGAAATGCCGTGTAGACAGGTTACGCGAGCAGTCCCTGAATCATGGAGCAACCAAAAACAGAGCACCAATCTTCCTCAGCAGGCCAAATCCATGCTCAAGAGTCCTTCGCCGGGCCTGTCGCAAGCGTCGGCGGCATGCCGCCGTTCTCGACCTTGCCTCCTCGTCCGCCCTTGCCTCCGCGTTCGCCACCCCGATGTCCTCCTCGTCCACCTCGTCCACCCCTACCTCCTCGTCCTGGTCTTGTACCGCCACTCTTCGGTTTGGGCGCCTTGGCGACCCCTGCTTGCTCCTCGGCCATCGTCGTGAGGGCGACCTTGCCCTGAAAATTCGCGCGTGTGTGCCAAAAATCTCGCTGCTCCTCCTCTACGGGAAGATCAGTGGATCGATACGTGTCGCATGTGGAACCGCACTCACCCGTCATCCTCTGCCACTCCAGCTCAACCCCGCCGAACAGTATCTTCGCCGCCTGCAGCTTGCCCATCTCCTCTTCGGTGATGGCGGATGAATCGGTTTTGGCGACACTGCCCTGTTCTGAACCGGGAGGGAACGCGAGGAAAGGCTTCTCGATACCGTTCTTGCTGATCTGAATCTACATGAAGCTTAGCGCTTCCTGATGATGGCTACGGAATGCTGATCACCTTGAGATCCTTCCAATCCGCATTCGGTCCTGCTCCGACGAATCTAATAACCGCGTCCTTGTCGAATGGAACCTTCTCCTTCTCGAGGACCTGTCCTGTCTCTCGGTCGCATAGCAGCTTGACGCCTCTGTAGTCGAGGGTGATGTTCTAAAAAGCGAACGTCGGCGACAATATAGGTCAATCCGGCACAGACTGACCTGAGTTTTGGGCGCTTTGGCAGGCTTGCTCTCCCCATCCTCGGTTCTTTCCCTCTTCCTGCCCTTATCCGTGGTCATGAAGTTGAGCGGCTTGCCAACGACTGCGACCGTGTCCGGAATCATGGCAAGCAGGGGCGTTCCCCCTTTACGCATCTTGTCCATCTCCCTGAATGCATTGAACTTTTGGCCCGATTTCTCCTGGAATCGCTTCCGCGTGCCGTTGATGACTCCGTTTTCTCCGGGAGCGGGAGTACCGCGATCTGTCGATGGCGTGCCTCGATTTATCGATTTTTGATCGATGCCCTTCTCCTTGACCTTCATCGAGACGTACGCTTCTCTGGGCTGAGTCAGCTTGGCATCACTTAAGAGAAACGCCGGTTCACTTCGTCATGACGAGCATCTCTGGGCCGTCCGGGGTGAACTTCGGCACCTCCTTAATCTCAACAAACTTCTTGATGTCCGCCTCATAAGCAAACTCGACGAAGCAAGAACCCTGAGTGAGGTCAGCGCACCGCACCAACCAGAAATTACTCACCTTGAACTTCCCCTTCCCCTTACCCCGCAAACCCTTGTCCTCATCATCGCCCCGACGCTTCCGGACCGCATTGATTGCCCCGAATTGACTCAGCCACTCTTCAAGCTTGTCCTGGCTGGTCGCATCGGCATCCATATCATCCTCGCCAAAGCCTTTCTTTAATATCGTCAGCCCACCGATTTTCAAGCTATTCAAGGTGAACTTACCACGTATGCCGACCGAGACCATGCTGTCGTGTTCGGCTCCAGTGGTCGTTCACGCTTGACATTTGATCCGTCCTCGCTGAGCGCCACGAGGGGGTCATTCCCCTCCGCCTCGGCAGCCTGTTGCAAGGCGTATGCGACGAAGGCAACGCCGTACTGCTCGAACTCCCGCATCCGGGAGAAAGTCATGATCGTCTTGATCGGAACCCATCCCTCCTTATTGCAGGCCGTGAGGGAGAAGAAGTATTTGTCGATGGGGAGGTTGGAGTCGGAAAAGTAGAAATAGACTGCAAAGGCTATCAGAAGTGGATCAAGAGGGAGATGAATAACATACCTTGCTTGGCAGCCCTTGTGAGTAATGCTTCGAGCTCCTCCTCGCTCTTGCCCTGCACCTCCGGCTTCTCTATCACCGGCTTCACCAGCTTCGGCTTCGTATCTGACTCGATATCTGGCTTCTTCTCGGGGATCACATCCGGCTCGACCTCTGCTTTGACTTCCGTCTCGGTCTCGGCATTGATCTCCGGCTTCTCCTCGGTCATTACGGTGTCCCCATTCTCAGCCGGGAATGAGGTCTCTTCTTTGGCGATCATTGCAGCTTGAGCGGGCGCCTCGGTCGCAGCAAGAGGGTCGGCCATGATGGGAGGAGCGCAGAAGGGGGGATGAGACAAGCGCAGGGAGAGGGATGACGGAGGAGATCAAATGCTAGGTTGGCTCAAGAAAGAGGCTCAAGAAAGACGATGTGATACCAGAGATTATCACGAGTGGCGAGGAAGGGAGATGGCGAGCTATATCCAAGAGACTAGCAGCGCTTTCACGACTCCCTCGACTGAAATTGATCTTTCCTCAAGCATTTTTCGGGGAAAGCTCAATGTGGCTGTTTTTCAAATGAGCCGGACGCCACGAGCGGACAGTCGGCATTTTCCGCAAATCGCGCGCTGAACGTGCTGTCGGTGCTGTCGCAGCCGGAGCACGTGTCGGTGACAGCCTGTCGGCTATTTTTCAGTTCAGCCATTTCGAGACATTACCCTTAATCCTTCATCTTCTACCTCATCTGACAGGCGGGCGTAGCTTGAGATGCACGAACGCCCTCGCGACCGAGAACTCCCCATGCGTCACT
>JAABUH010002356.1_pt1 | contig 18260 bp, 21 predicted proteins | sample 5559121 | NCBI WGS metagenome assembly JAABUH01 (sample SAMN10711871, study PRJNA513364) | rock metagenome | isolation source: Antarctica rocks | place: Antarctica: Victoria Land, Battleship Promontory nord | collected 2015-12-28
GTAGCTCTCTCCATCTAACTGAGCGTCCCACAAGTGTGGCAGGGTGGTGTGGTCGCAGGCGCATGAGACACACGCATGCCACGGTCGCGGTGGGGACCATGTGCTGCCATTCAAGCGCGCCTGTTGCTGCTGGAAGTGGCGCAGCGCCAGCGCGGTCAGCGCCTCAAAGTGCGACAGCCTGGCGTCCTCGCGCTGCGCGGCCGCCACATCCTCCGCGGCGCCCTGCACGAGCGCGGCGAACGCGGCCGGCGCGATCGGCTGCCCGTCGACCGCCAGGCGCTCTCGCAGCGTCGTGACATGCGGGCTGCGCCGCGATGCACACCAGCTACTAGATCGTAATCTCAGCAGCATTCAAACACCCCACATCAGATTGACCTCAGGGGGAACGTCCATGCCATGATATTCTGCACAAGCAACATCGAGTGGGTAAGGTGCCAGCGGTCGAGCGCTGTTCCACATTAAAAGACCGCTGGCTGCATGGCATGCATCAGCCTTGTACTTCTATCAAGCAGGACATGAGAGGCTGCGCAGACTAGCTCACCTTGACACCAAATACGTTTGCAAGCTAAGCCACCTTGCCTGGAGCTGCGGGCCCCGGCGTAACTGTTTGACACAGGAGCAGCTGACCTGCCAACAAGGATGGTGGCTTGCGCGCCTGGTGTATGTGGCCACCCTGTAGCCGGCTGCCTGAAGGACTGCTGCCAGCATGGCTGTGACGGAGCCCTTGCCCTTGCTGCCGGCCACGTGCACGACCGGCAGCGCATTCTGCGGGTTGCCGAGGCGGCCCAGCAGCCGGTGCATCCGTCCCTGCGGCACCCAAGTGTGCTAGACAGGCAACACATGTGTGGTGAGAGCCCACTGCAGCACAGGTGCCCTGCTCCAGCCACTTCAGGATGGTCGTGCGCGGCAGCCGGGGGACTCTCGCAGCTGGACGCAGAGGTAGGCCTGCTGACAGTAACGGCAGTGTGTCGGCAGGGCATTCACCGGGAGTTATTGCTGTAAGCTGTGCTTGGAGTGCTGAAAGAGGTAGCCAATTAAGTGGCGAGCGAATACTGCAGCGCACGGAGTCGCACCAGGTCGAAGCCTGCTTTCGTGTCTGAGCCGGCGCCGGCAGGGACGCCTGTGCGCTCATGGTTGACGAGTGTGTCCAGCAAGTCCTCGCCGGACTGCGGTGCGCTGGAAGACGCCCTGAGCGAAGCCTGCTGTCAATGCAGCGACGTATTGAGCTCCCTGTTATCAGCCAGTTGGTAGTAGTACAAGTCGCACCAGCCACAGCGTATCGTGTTCACGCACCTAAGCTGTGACATGCACCAGACGTCCTTTCGTGCAGCCACTAGTCGCGTGAGGGCGGACGCACGCATCCAGAACTGCAGTACTGCTACCAGGATGCTGACCACACCTCACTATGAATATAGACTTGCATTGCATGTCGGGAGCGCATGCACTTGATGGTGTGTGATGGTGCACCGGGAGTCCACCCATGGGGCCCTGGCCAGCTATTGCACTTCATTTGATGTGCCTGATGCTGCAAGAGCAGAGCAGCGGAATGGATGAAGCAAACAGCAATAACGAATCAGCAACAGGCCAGTTGCAGGGCTCACGCCAAGCCCGTGGCTCTGGGTGTCACGGCTTAATTGAGCAGGCCATCAAGGGCGAAAATGACAGTACTCTGCGTGACACGCCGCTCTGCCCATAGCAGACGGTCAGATGGAGCACTTGTTGACTCCAGTGGTCACAAGGTGCGGCAGCACCCCCCGACGAGGGCGCCTCGGTGCAGTAGGCAAAAGCAGTGCGCTCTTTTGTGAGCCGTTCTCAACCTGCGCTATGGACAGAGTCTTTCCGTGAGTTTGTTTTGCTTTTGTCCTCATCTATGGCTGGCCTGTTGTAAGCATCTTGTTCACTACCTGTGAAGGTGTTTTGCTCTGTGACTTTAGCAGGCATCTCGCAGCCAGGCCAGCCACCAGCACGTGGTCCTTATCCAGCGCCACTTCTTTGCTGCTGCCTCAAGTGCAGTATATCACCCTGTTACCTCGCCATTATCAGCCGACACCAAGCACTTTGATTTGAGAGGTGGGCGAGCGGGCGAGCGGTATGCGCCAGTTGTTACTGCGGTGCCCCGCAGCTGAAGCTCCCTCGAGCCCAGCTCAAGGGGGGTGTCCCTCGCCCAGGCTCCTGCAGCGCTTCATCAAGAGCGCGGCGGGCGAGCGCGCGAGCGACCTGCGCGTGTCGCTGTCCGGCGGCAGCATACTGCTGACCAACCTGGAGCTCAACCTGGACGCGCTGGTCGGCCGCCTGCCGCTGCGCGTGGAGCGCGCCTATGCGCGCCAGCTGCGCGTCAACGTCCCCTGGACGGCGCTGGCGACACAGCCGATACAGGCGCGGGGCTCTGCCTGAACCCAAAGCGAGCCCGGCACTGCTTCCCTTCATCCATGTGCCAGCCTGTTTTCACTTCTGTTTAAGCTGCTCCGGGTGACGCATGGGCCTGATGCATGCTTAGCGAACACTCAGGGGAGGCGACATGCAGGCCGCTGCATGTTGAAGCAGCCGTAGGCAGCCCCAGGGAGGCTCAAGCGTCAGGGTGCGATGCGGTCAAGGCCCAAGAGTGCGCGCATGCAGGTCGTGTTGGACACGGTGGAGGTGGTGCTGGCGCTGCATGCTGAGCCGGCAGGCGACCCAGCCAGCGAGGACCGCTGGGAGGCCGTCAGCCAGGCGGCGCCTGACCCCAGTGGCGCGCATGCCTCCCCATGTCCTCATCTCCCGGAAAACCACCCTGCAGCGATGGACAAACACCCCACAGCGATGCACAAGTGCCTTCAGCCTCGGTCCAGGTGCATGCATGCCAAGCCTGTCCTTCAACGATGTCTGCATGCATGGTCCACGGCTCGTCTTATAGTGCACTACTGCCCTCTGAGCGCCCAACAGAAATTCGTTGCTGTCTCCTGCTTGCAGGCCCCGCCAGTGCTTGCTGCCGTGCTGCCGCGCTCTGCACTGGCAGCCCTGCGGCGGGGCCGGGATGACGGCGGGCTTCCTGGCGCTGCCGCCACCATGTCGACGCGGCGCCCCGACGACGCCTGCCGCCGGCCGCAGGCAGACCCCTGGACGAGCTGGGCCTGGCGCCGGGCGGCTGGATGGGCTCGCTGACGGCGCTGCTGCTGCGCGCGCTGTTCGATACGGCGCTGACGGTGAACAACGTGGTCGTCAAGCTGCTGGCGCCGGCCGCGGCCGCGACGCTGACGTGCAAGTCCATGCGCGTTGTGACCTCGCCTGACGCCTGGCGCGAATCGCTCAGGGTGCCCCCCGCCATCACCAGCCCCTTGGGGCCCCATGCGTGGCTGGGCGCGTTGCGCGGGTCGTCTTGGGATGCACGTAGGTCACTGCGCGCAACGCGGCCTGCTGCGGTGTGCACACAGGTCTGCACGCTTGCAGTGTGTTACTTGATGGCGATAGACCGGGGCACTATGCTAGACCGGCAGCATGCACTAACGTGTCATGCTGACCAGCTGCGCTTTCACAGTCATAAGGCATCCGTGCATGCGCATCGGCCTGCAGCGGCGCGCCGTTTCCAAGCCCAAAGTGAACCATTTGTGCGCGCAGCACCCGGAGTGCTGGCTCAAAAAGGCGCTCGCGGTCAAGCATATGTCTGTGTCGCTAGACGCCGCTGCCGAGCGCCCGGCGGTGGAGCAGCAGGGCTCCCAGCTGCCGCTGCTACGTGCGCCGGACATCGAGGCGCGTGTGGGCGTAGGGCTAGGCTGAGAATGCCCTTGAGGAGGTCCCGTGACCGTCCCTCACACATTTTCCACTTGCTATAGAGTACATACACTCTGATGCGTGCAGCATTCAGTCCCAGCACTGGCTGACGATGCAGCCTAGCCGCCACCCGTATGTAGAAGCACAGGGCGTGACCATCAGCAGTGCGACTGGCGCGGCTGCAGCATCAACAACCCTGGCCGGCAAGGCCACCCTGGCCCGCCATACGTGCGCCTGGCCAGTCAGATCCCTGCGGCGCTGGTCACAGGGTCCTACCCACTTGACTGGGGCATGCGCACCAGCACTGCATGGCCCTGCCTGCAGGTGACGGCGCTGGTGCCCCTGTTCGCCGTGCTCGACCCGGAGCTCGGCGGCCGCAGCGCGCGGCGGGGCGACGCGCTGCAGAGCGTCGTCGCGCTGGCGGTGCCGCGCGTGCACGCGGCGCTGAGCGGGCGCCAGCTGGCGCGGCTGCGCGCGGCCGCCGGCGAGGTCGCCGGCGCGCTCGCCGCGCATGCCGGCGCGCCTGCCGCTCCGCCAAGAAGCTCCTGCTGTCACTGCATCAGACGCATTGTTCTCTTATTTCTGGTTAGTTGGGGAGGCCGCCAGCGTGTTTTATGCTGCTGAACACGCTTCTGGCTGTTGCCTGTACAACATCACTGAAGTCAGGCTGCTGGGGCTGCAGAGGCCAAGGCGCCGCCAGGGCCCGCGCTCGGCCCGCAGAACGCTAGCGCCACTGCTGGCAGCAGCCCCCACGGTCCGCCAGACGCGGCTGCCAGCACAGCGGAGGCACCTGCGAGCGCCATCAGTCGACAGCCAGGCCCCGTCGCCAGCCCGCCATGCGGCAACGGCGGCGAAGGAGGCGGCGGCGGCGGCGGCGACGGCGGCGGTGGCGGAGCCGCCGCTGCTGGCGGCATCGCCGCCCTGGCGGCTGGCGCAATGGGCACCGTCGGCCGCGTGTGGGGCTTCATAACGGACGAGGCGGGAGCGGAGGCGGGCGCTGCGGCCGCGGCGGCCGCCGCCGCGGCCGCCGCCGAGGCGCCGCCGCCCGTGTCGCGGGCAGACATGCAGGTCGCCTTCAGTGTGCTGTTTGCAGGTGGGAGGCCTGTGCGGGCCACCCTGTCGCGCGAGTCAATGTTCGCGTCTGCATGTTTGCACACCTGTGGAAGACGGCCTGCACGCTCTGCGCTTGTTCCGTGCTCTTGACATATGAACCTGTTGGTAGTGGCCTGGTGCAACAGGCGGGCCTCGAGTGCAACCGGGTCTCCTCGCCAAAGCGGGATTTGTGGGCATGCAGCTGGTGGCGCAGCGCCTCTGTGACGGCTGCGATGCTGCCCGTCATCTTTCTTTTTACGGCTCTGTCTTTGACAGGGTCAGTCATGTGCGCACTGTGCGAACGGGGCCCCTGCTCTGTCTGCACGCTTCTCCGCCTGCGCTGACGCCGCCGTCCGGCCGCAGGCGGCACGCTGGAGTGCTTCGACGATCGCGACCTGCCGGCGGCCCAGCCTCACGCTGACCGGCCTGCCGCCCGGACCCCCTTGGTCGCACAGGCCGTGGCAGCCGCTTCTCCGCGCGCGCCCAACGGCGGCGTGCCCGGGCAGCTGCACACCGAGCGCGGCGCGGCGCACCTTAGCCCGCGCGGGTCACGCGACCACTCCGGAGCCCACCCAAACGCCTGGGACCCTGTGCGGCGGGCATCGCTGGAGCGCCAGCCGTTCGCGCCCGCAGGGTCTATCGGGGCCCTGGGTTTGGACCGCGCCGCGCCCGTACGCGCCCGCGTCATGCCGACAGCGTCGTCGGAGCCGCACGGGTCCCTGGCTGCCCGCTCGCTGCCGGCAATGCGCTCTACATACCTGGAGGAGCTGGAGGATGCCTGCTCGCCCCGGCCGCCGCCGCCGCCGCCGCCGTCGCGGCCGCTGTCGCCCGCGGGCGCCGCACTGGCGGCGGCGGCGGCCGTGGCGGTGGCGCTAGGGCCGGCAGGGCCGGAAGCTGGGACGGGCCCTGGCACCCCGAGCACACCGGGCAAGAGCCCAGCGGAGCCCTTCGCGGCGCTGGAGTGGGCGGGCCTCGAGCTCGGCCTGGACATCGGTGGCGAGCAGCTGCGCTCCGTGGACGCCAGCTTGGGCTCCTGTCGCCTGTCCCGGCGCTGGGGCGGCGCGGCGTGCGCCGGCGCGCCGAGCGGCGAGGGCGCCGCCAGCACCGCCCACGGCGCGCCGGCCAGCGGACCCGACGGCCATGACGCCCCGGGCCGGCCGCACAGGGTGGGCGCAGGGCTGGCGAAGCCCGGGCGCGCGGAGGTGCTGGCGCTGCAGCCGGCCGCGGGCGTGGAGAGCGCTGCGCTGACGGGCGCGGCGGGGGAGCCGCTCGCGCTGCGCATGCGCTGGCAGCCGGGGCCGCTCAGGGATAGCGGCGGGCCGGCCGGCGCGGCGGAGGGGCCGCCTGTCGGGGCCGGCGGCGAGCCGCCACTGGCGCACGTCGTGTCGGCGCATGTCGGGCTGCTGCGCGCGGCATACGCGCCCGGGTTTGCCACGCAGGCGGCCGCGTTTGCGGGCTGGGCGGGCCAGGGCGCGGCGGGCGCGGCTGCGCCCGAAGACTGCCCTGCCAGCGCGCCGGGCGAGGCCCTTGCGCGCGGACCTCTGGAGGCGGGTCCGCCGGGGGACGCGCCCGCATGGCTGCGCGGGCGCGCCAGCCTGGCCCTGTCGCTGCTCGGCGTGCGCCTGGCGGCGCTGGCGGACGGCGGTGCGCATGCGGAGGCGCTGGTGGTGGCCGCCGAGCGCGTGAGCGCGCACCTGGGCGCGCCGCGCGCGCCCGCGCGCCCGCGCAGCCTGGCCGCCGCGCTGTGGGCGCTGCCGCGGCTGCACGCAGCGCGGCTGCGGCTGACGGTGCGTGCAGCCACCTCGCCCGCCGCGTCTGCCTGGGAGTGAGAGGCGCAGCGGTGCCCCTGCTGGACAGCCGCCCGTCTGGCCACGCGGGGGCGCGCCGGCGCCCGCCCAGCTCTGCCGGTACGCGCGACACATGCCAGAGGCAGATCTGGTCATGTGTACGCCGCTGCCGCCTCCTGAGCTCGGCGCTGCCATGGAACATGCATGAACCCTACCAAGGGCATGGCAATACCTGGGCCGTGACCCTAGCCGCAACCGACCTGCAGGTCCTCGGCGTGCGCCTGGGCGTCGTGCTACGTTGGCGGGAGCCCGCGCCAGACGCTGCCAGCGCGGCCGCCCGCGACGGCGCGTCCGCGGAGGCGCTGGCGGACGTGGGCGCGCGCGAGGTTGCGGGGCCCCTGGAGGCGCAGGCCATGCTGTGCGCCGAGGGCGCATGCGGCGGCCCCGGTCCAGCGCTGTCCCCGCGCCCGCCGGCGGCATGCGCCGACGCCGGGCCTGTTCCGGGCGCGCGCACGAGCGCGCCTCCAGAGGCGGCTGCGCCTGGGGGCGGCGAAGCGGAGCCGCCGCCCGCGCCGGGCGCAGGCGCAGGCGCAGCAGCGGCCGGGCGGGCGCCACAGGAGGCGACGGGCGTCCCGTGGGCGCTGTACGCAGTGCTGGGGCCAGCGCGTGCGCACCTCAGCGGCGCAGAAGTGGCCGCCGCGGCTGCCGTCGCCGGCGGCGCCTCCGCAGAGGCCGCGCGGCGGCTGGCGGCGGCGCTGCCTGCGCGCGCCTGGCCGGCGGGGTCGCCCGGCGCGCGCCGCGCTCTGGGAGAGCGTGGGGACGCCGGCGGCGCGGGCGCGTGCGAGCAGGCCTGGCTGGCAGAGGTGGCCATCAAGACAAGCACGCTCACGCTCGCGTTTGCGCCGGGTGGCGCGGCAGCTGCGGCGGCGAGCATGCCGCCGCCGCCCGGGCTCTCGTGCTCGCCGACCGCCGCCGCGTGCTTGGGCTGCCGCGGCAGCGCTTTTCTGTTGGTGGCGTGCGAGGCGCTCACGGTGGCGGCCGCCGCAGCGCGTACGCCGGGGCACCCCGACGATGGCGCGGCGGCGCTCGCGGCGAGCCTGGCGCAGCCCGGCCTGTGGGTCGGCCCTGGGCGCACCGGCGCGGCGGCCGCCGCCGCCGACCTGGGCATGTGCAGCCTGCCGCCGCTGGACGTCGGGGGCACGCCCGACCAGCGCGCGTCGCTGGTCGCCGCGTGTGCTGCGCCGGCGCCCGAGCCGCGCGCTGCGCCGCCCAGCGAGCCAGCGCGGCCGACCGCGGGCGGCGTGCGGTCAGAGGGGCTCGCGCCCATCAGGACTGCGTCTGGCCGCGACAGCGCGCACGCCCAGCCGCGCTGCGAGAGCCTCGGCTGGGATATGTCCGCCGCGCCGCGGCTGCTGGCCGGGGGCGCGCGGGCCCTGACGCAGGGACCGTGCGCGCCGGCGCTGCTCGGCAGCCCCGTCTGCCTGCTCTTGGAGGCCGCAAGCAGCGAGGGCGAGGGTCACGGCGGCGCTGGCGCCAGTGCCGCCCGCCTGTCCCTGAGCGTGGGGAGCGTGTCTGGGCTGCTGGATGCCGCGCATCTGCGCGCCCTGGTGCGCGCCCTGCCGCGCCTCTGCCCCGATGCGCACCGGCGCGCATGCGAGTATTCTGCGCGGGGCGCTCACTTAGCACAAGCACAAAGACGGCTCGGGCTTGCCGAGCGCTTAACTACGGAGCGCGGCTGCTCTGGCTGCCGCCTCCATCGTCCTCAGCGCACCCGTCTGCTCAAGGCTCAGGCTGTGTCTGGCATGGTGCGTGGCGCGGTAAAGCTGTGCTTCACAGTGACAGAGTTCGGCACGTCCTGTGCGCCACACACGCTGCGCCGTGGTGCTCCATACGGTTGGCCGGTCTCAGGAGCATGGCGCCTGGCGCCGCAGGCCACGCTGGCGACAGCCGCGGGCGCGGGCCCCGCGCTGCCGCCGCTGCCAGCCTTCCCGCCGGCCGCGCTGCCGCAGCCGGCGGCGCTGCGCATCGCGGTCAGCGTCGCCAGCCTGTCGGGCCAGGTGGCGCCGGGGGGGCGGCCAGGCCCGGGGCCGGCGCCGGGGGCCGCGGCGCCGCCCGCCACGGAGCGCGAGGCGGGTCAGGCGCCGGGCTTGTGCCTGGAGCCGGGCGGCGTGGCCGTGTGGGCGCTGGCGACGGCGCTGGAGTGCGAGCTGCGCTCCGCATGGGCGCGCCCCAGGCGCACCTGCGCTCGGCCGCGGCCATGCGCGCAGACGCGCCGCCGCGGCACCCGCGCCCCTGCACGAGCGCTGGCGTGAGCTGTCGACCTGTGGGGAGCCCTGCCGCCTGAGCGCACTGCCGTTGCTTGTCGTGCTGTGGATGCTTGCGGTGTGCTGCCGGCGCGCTCGGGCGGCGGCGCGCTGCCGCGTGCCAGAGGCGGGAGCCAGGACGCGGGTGCTGCGCAGGCCGCCGACACGCGGCGGGATGCGCGCGGCTTCCTGCTGGGCCAGCCGCGCTCGTCGGCGCGCCTGCAGCTGGCCCTGGAGTCTGCCACGCTGTGCACGCTGGCGCCGGCGGGCGCCCCGGCCGCGCCGGAGATGCGCTGCCTCGCGCGGTGCGTGATGCTGGGGCGGTGCAGGCAGACTGCATGCGGGGAGAAGTGGGAGGTGGCTGTGTGGCATGGGCGCACAGCACGCATGCCCATGGCCTGATGCGACCCGGGACTGTGTCAGGGTGCGCCGCGAGCGGAGCGCGCCGGCCGAGGCGGCGCCCGCGGCCGGGGCGCTGGCCTGCACAGTGCGGGTGCAGAGCGGCGATGGCGGCTCGACCACGGATGCAGCCCTGGAGGCGCGCTGCCCGCACCATGGTATATCGCGCTGGTCACTGCCCACCAGCTGCGCAGCGCGTGCCTGACACTGACACAGCGCCGGCATGCTCGCCTTGAATGAGAGCCATGTCGCTCGCCCGCTGGCATCCCAATACTGGGGAGCCGCTCACTTCATATACGCGCGCGCGCGCCAGGTGGGCCTGCTGGCAGTGCGGGTGACGCCGCAGGGCCTGGCCGCGGCGGGCGCGCTCGCGGCGGCCACAGGGGGCGGTAGCGCGCCCGGTGCGCCACAGGAGCTGCTGCTTGCCCTCATGCGCGCTCGCTGCACGGTTGCTGGGCACGCTCCGGCTGCCCAGCAACAGGACAGTTCCTGGGTTTGCGATTTGCGGGGCTCCGATGGTATGGTCACAGGAGGCTGGGTCTGCACACAGCGTGCATGGGCAGCAACTCGAGGAGAGCGATGTTCATGCTGGCACCTGCCAACGTATCCTTACCAGCATGACAAGCGAGCCGCGCCGGCACCGCAGACTGGCGCAGGCGGCAACACAGCGCGCGCCCCGCTGCAGGGCCACGCCGGCCGGCCGCGCCGCGGCCGCGCGGCAGCGCGGCGCCGCGCGTGCGGGCGGTGCTGCGGCGCTTGCAGGCCACGCTGCTGCCTGCGGCGCCGGCGGCTGCGGACGAGAGCGGCGAGGGCTGCGAGCCCGGCTCGGGCACTGCGAGCGGCGCGCCTGCCGCGCGCGCAGTGGCGGAAGCGACTGATGTCGCGCTCCTGGTGTGTCGGGGCGCCGGCAGCATGCGCACTTGCGCTGAGGGGCGAGGCGCCTGGCGCCCTTCTTGTAAAGTCAGGTTTAGCAATGTAGTTGCCCTCACTGTGTCAAAGATCAGTCTGGGGTGATGTCCAACCAGCGGCCGCGTCACACCTGGGCAACACTGCAGAGCGCAAGCAGGCGCTGCCGCCAAGCGGAAAGCTGCGGGTGCAGGTGGGCGCGGCGGTGGAGGCGGACGCGGCGCCGTGGCTGCGCGAGGGCGCGCCAATGGCGCTGCAGGCCGACGCGTCTGCGGTCTCCGCGACCCTCCGCCTGCATGGCGCAGGCGCGGGGGGCGCTCGACATCGGGCCGCTCTGCTTATAGACAGCATACGAGACTCTGCTTGTGCCTGTGGAACTCCGGGCATGTGCCCGTGCTGTGCTGCTGTAGGCAAGCGCATGCCTGGTGACAGACATTCACCGCTAGCTCATGACGGACCATGCCTATGTCCTGTGTCGTGTGAGCGTGCTTTGTCCCATGCTGCCTGCGATCAACAGCTGGACCCCTCAGACCTCCCTGAGAGACGGCATTGGAACGCTGTGCTGTGCTCGCATGCCTGCGCAGAAGCACCCCCAGCTGGCTGATACAGCTTGTGACACTCGCCAGCATGTCGCAGGGTTGCCGCCTCATGGTCTGGCGGTCCTCCGGCCCTGCGACGCCAGCATTGCTGTGCTGGCGACGAGCCTGCCCGGCAGCAAGCACCCCGCCCTGGCCGTGAGCGTCCACGCGCCGCTGCTGGCGCTGCAGGCGTCACCGGCAGCGCTCGCAGCCGCGCATGCGATCGCCACTGCCTACGGCGCCCCGCCCGGGCCCGGCACAGCAGGAGGCAGGCCCACCATGAAGGTCGGGGGCGCACATGGCGGCAGCGGTGATGGCGAGGCCTTGGGTGGCGGGGCGGGCGGCGCCCTACTTCGCGGCGGGAGCGCCGCGCAACAGGTGCAGGCGCGCGGGGAGGCAGCCGGCAGCGGAGGCAGCAGCGGCGGCGCAGGCGACGGTCCGATGCTCGAGCAGTTGCTCGCTGGGGACGATCTGCGCTGTGGGCGCTTCCGACTCTCCGAGGCCGCGGGCTCGCCGCCAGGCACGCGGCCTCTGCCCAATGCCAGAGCTGCGTTTGCCATGGCGTGGGCGGTCGGCATGGCAGTGCTGCCAGAGGCACCGCTCACAGTGTCCTGGAGATGTGCTCTCTGCCTCTCTTTTTCACCTTGCAGGAAGGAACATACCCTTTGACATGCAATGCATACCCACTGGTTTTGTGGCACCTTGTGGCCACACACCCAGCCTGCATGTTCCCGCACCGTGACATCGCCGTCCAGGTCAGCCACGAGGTGCAACTGTATGTACAGGCACCATGCTCGTGCGGAGTGCACAACATCACTGTGTTGCTTCAGCGTGAGAGGTGTGCAGGCGCGCAGGGCCGCTGCGCGTCAGCTGGGCCGACGCCGCGCCCGAGCCGCCGGGCTGGCCCAGCGCGCGCGGCAGCTGGGTCGCCTGGCGCTTCCCGGAGCCGCGCGCAGTCGCCGCGCTGCTCGTCGCCGGGCCGCTCGCGCCGCTGCGGGCTTGCGGCTTCCAGCTGGCGGCCTGGGACGCGGCCACAGGCGGCTTTGTGGACGTCCCGGCTCGCCTGCAGGGCTGGCAGGACGCGCGCCCCAGCGCGGACGAGGCTGCTCAGAGTGGCTGCTTGGCTGTGCTCCCGGCGGCGCAGTGGGCCGCCGAGGTGTGGCAGCTCGCATGGGAAGCGCCCGGCGGCGGCAGCCCCGCTGCGCCGGGGCACCTGGGCGCGGCGCACGTGCTGTCGAACCTGGCCATGAACCCCGTGCCCTGCGCCGCCGGCCCGCCGCTGCCGCCGCCGCCGCCGCCGCTGGCGGCGCCGCTCACGGTGGGCGTGTCCGCCGGCGAGCTGCGCGCGACGCTGTTGCTGGACGATGGCGGGCCCAGCCCTGCCGGGAGCGGGGGCGCCGGGCGTGCTGCGGCCCATGCGGCGCCGCTGGAGGCGGCCGCGCTGCGGCTGCAGGACATGGAGGCCGCCGCGCATGTATGGCCGGCGGCCGCCGCCCTGCGCGCGCGCGGCACGCTGAGCCTGCACGTTGGCGACGCCAGCTGCCTGGCCACCCAGCCGCTGCTGGAGCCCTGCGGCGTGGCGCTGGACGTGCAGCACTGCTACGCGCCGCAGCCGCCGGGCTCAGGCGACCTGGGGCAGGCCGATCCGTCCCTGCCTGCACAGCAGGCGTTGGTGCGCCCTCGCTCGGGGCCGCTGATGGCTGGGGCCTCTGGTTGCTCCTGTAATGGCGGGCGCGCGTGAGGGTTGCCGGGCGCCCATGCACCGTGCGGACACGCTGTGGCTCTGCTGCCCATGCGCCACCATGACTCAATACCCTGTCTGACGCCGCTGTGGCGGACCCAGGGCCTGGGCGGCGCAGCGGACCCCGATGACGCGCCCGTGGCGCGCGCTGCAGCCGTACTGCCGCTGGCCGCCAAGGATGAGGTTAAGGCAGGCGCAGGCTGCGGCACAGAGCCCGGAGCCCGTGCGGACGAGGAGGGCTTGCTGCTGCTGCCGCGCGCGCCGCCCGAGCGCCGGGGCACGCGCGTGTCGGCCAGGGCGGGCGCGGGGCCGCTCACGCTGCGCGTGAGCGAGCTGGGCCTGGCGGAGCTGCCGCGCCTGGCCGCCCTGGCCGGTGCGCAGCTCGCGCCCGCTCCGCCCGCCGCCCCGCGCGCAGCCGCCAGCACTGAGGCAGCTGCCGCGGAACCCGCCGCGCTCGATGGAGCGCCGTTCGTGATCGAGAACCTTTGCCCCGTGGCCCTGGAGTTTGGGCAGGAGGGCACCAGCGAGGCGGTCGCGCTGGCGCCCGGCGCGCGTGCGGCCTACCGCTGGCGCGCGCACCCCGCGCTGCTCCCGCGCGCGGCGCGCCTGCTGCGGCTGCGCGGCTGCGCGGGCCAGCGCGCGGCAGCCGCAGGCGCGCGCGCGGGCGGGTCAGCTGCAGCAGCGCCGCCCGGGCCGGAGGAGGCGCCGGCCGGGCCGGAGGGCGCTCCCGCACATGCGGGCTGGAGCGCCGGCTTCGACGCAGCCACGCGGGGCGCGTGCAGCGTGGCCGCCGCATGGCCGGGCGGCCTGTCGGCGCAGGTCGCTGTGACCGTTGCCAAGGTCGGCCAGCAGTGGCGCGTGACGCTGCAGCCGGGCGTGCGGGTCACCAACGCGACGGGCGCCCCGGTGACGCTCCTCCTCTCCGCCCCGCTGGGCGCACCTGCCACTGCCCTACCGGCGCACCCGCGTGCGTTTGCCACGGCTGCAGAGAGCGCCGCAGCCGGCAGCGGCGGCGGCGCGCCTGCCGTCGCCACAGAGGCGCTGCTGGAGCTCGGCTCAGCGCAGGGCGCGGCGGGCGCGGCCTCCTGCGACCTGATGGCGTACGAGCGCCGAGCGCCCGGCGCGGCGGCGGCCGCTCCCAGCACGCTCCGGCTGTGGCTAGGCGGCGGCGGCGGCTGGTCGCTGCCGGTCGCGCTGCGCCGCGGCGCCGCCCCGCAAGCGCTGCGCGCGGGCGGGCTGGGCTCTGACGTGCCAGTGCTACGCCCCGCCGAGCGGCGAGCGCGCCGCGGGGCGATCGTCTGCGTCCCGGGGGAGGCCCCGCCGGCGGCGGGGCGCGCCGGCGGCGCCGGCGCGCTGGAGCCCGCGGCCGGCAGCGGCCAGCTGGAGCTGCGCCTCATGCCGCCGCTGCTGCTGGCCAACGCGCTGCCCTGCCGGCTGGCCTGGCGCCTGGGCGCGCCGGATGACGGCGCGCGCGTCGCCTGCAGCCCCGCCCCCAGCTTCCCGGCAGACCGGGCTTGTCACCGTGTGGGAGCCTGCATCTGCCGTTGCATGGCCAAGTAGCACCCGAGCGGGTAACTTACATGCTCCCGACATGGGAGGCTTTCGTGCCTGAGCACTGCGCACGGCCTGGCATGGCTGAGACGCACACCTGCCGTGGCGAATACGAACCTCCTGTGACACCAGGCGTCACATGCTCACCTGCGCGTCCGCAGGCGCCGAGCAGCTGGAGGGAGAGCTGGGGCCTGGCGACGAAGCTTGCCTCGCAGCGGGCAGCCTGGGCGGCGAGGGGCTCGCGCTGCGGCTGGCCGGCGAGCGCGGCGACCCCGCTTGCTCTCCCGGGCACCCGCCTGCAGAGCCGGCGCCGCTCGCGGGAGCGGCGTGCGCGTCTCACGCGCCTGGCGATGCGCCCGCAGACCCGGCAGCGCGCCCCCAGCGCGACTCCGTGGCGAGGCCCGCCGGCGCATGGGGCGACCCATCCCGCGCGGCCATGACCCAAAGCCCTGAGGGCTGGTCGCAGCCACTTGCGTGGGCAGGGCTGGGCGGCCAGGGCGCGGACGGGCCTGCGCCCGCCGGGGGCGTCTGGTGGGGCGCCGCGAGCGGGGGCGGGCGCGCCCGGCTGCTGCCCACGGCGGGGGAGGCGCGCGCGCTCGAGCTGGTGGGCGCGGGCGGCGCTGCGCTGCGCTGCGTGCTCGTAGCAGAGCCTGCTGCCCCGGCGCGCCTCCGCGCGCGTCCTCCTCCTGCTGTCCATCCCCATCAGTGAGATGGGTTGCTGGATTGGGATCGGGGGGCTCATGCACCACTGCAGAAGATCTGTTTGTTTAGATGCCTGATCCAGGGCCCTCGTGAAGCCCTGTCAGTGTGGCTGAGCATGCTTGGAGATCCACGAGCGGCTCGCGCACCATGACTCGAGCCTGCCAGGTAATCTGATGAAGGGTGTGAGGCTGTTGGCCGGAAGCTCGCAAGCGTGTGAACCCTGGGTGTAGAGGGCACACTCGGTTGAGCGTGCTGCTGACGCGCGGCCGCGTGCGGCGGACAGGGCGCCCTGGTGGCGCGCCTGCGCGTGCTGCCGCTGGCGGTGCTGCACAACCAGACGCCGCTGCCCCTGGCCGTGCGCGCGCACCCGGCGCCGGACGGCCAGACCGCGCAGGGGGCGGTCCGCAGGGTGCCGCCCCGCAGCTCAGCGCCCCTGGACTGGGGCGCCGGCGACCGGCGGCCCCGCCGCGCCGTGCTCGTGGCCTGGCCGGATGCAGCCTCGGAAGCGGCCTCCGGGGGCCCTGCCGACCCTGGCCACGAGGAGGGACGTGGCGGCGGCCTGGAGGAGCTGCGCTCAGAGCCGTTTGCGCTGGAGCGCAATGCGCCGCCGCTGCTGCTCACGCTCCGAGGCCCCGCTGTTGCTGGTATGCTCAGAGCCGCTCGTTTTTCTGCTGCTCGCTTGGGGCGGCGAGCAGCAGAGGGCACCGTGAATGAGTAGGCTTGAAGGCATGCTTGCTCAAGCTCACAAAGGGCGAGCTGCAGCCCGGCAGAGTGTGCACGTGCTGCTGTCTCTAGAGGCGAGCGCGAGCCGAGCGCAAGCCGAGCGCGAGCCAAGCCAGCATGCACGCTGCGTGTATCACAACGAGCGGCGCATGCAGCGGCGCACATCATCTGCTCACACCTGCTTCGGAAGCAATGCGTGTGATGCGGGGTCTGTGCCCCCCGCCGCAGGCGCGCGCGGTGTCGTGGCATACATCTCACTGCGCGTCGACGTGGCCTCCAGCGGCGGCGCCACGGGCGCCCCGCAGCACAGCTCCGTCATCCTCACCGCCGCGCCCGCGCTGCATGTCTCCAATCTGTCGCCCTGGCCGCTGCGCCTGCACGCCATCAGCACGCCTCCGCCCGGAAGCCGCCCTGAGCCCAGCCTGGACCCGGCCGCGGAGCGCGTCGCGGCGCCGCGCGCCACGCTCGCGCTGCCCGTGCTGTGGGCCGGCGGGGCGGGCGCGGCCCCTGCTGTGCTGGTCAGCCTGGCTGCGCCCGGGGTGGCCGGCGGCACAGAGCACGCGAGCGCGGCCGCGGCAGTGACGGGGCAGGCAGATGGTGCGGCAGCGGACGGGGGCGGGCCCGCGGGGGACCGCGCGCCTGCGACATGCGTGCCCCTGCTGGGCGCCGGCGCATGGGCTGGCCGCCGCCGCCGGCTGCACGTGGCCACGGGCCCCGGCCCGTGTCCTGCTGCCGCTGGCGGCGCCGCGGGTGCGGCGCCGGGCGCGCCGGCGGAGGCCGAGCGGGCGCGCGGAGCCGTGGTGGTCACGTACCGGCTCCTGATGCCGCCGGGGCGCGCGCACCTGGTGCTCTTCCGCGACGCGCAGCCGCCGCTGGTGCTGCGCAACCTGTGCGCCGTCGCTATGGAGGTGCGCGCCCCCCGCGCATGGGCCGGCCGCAGCGCAGAAGCATCTCCTCGCCATCTCGCCGCATCGAGCACACTGGCCGTCTCCTGGATGCCGTTGTGCAGACAAGGGCCGCAGGGCCGCCGCCCCGCAGCGTACAGGAGCAATGACAAGGCAGCGAGGCCGACAGCACGTCGTGCCAACTGCGCAGGTGGGCGTGTTTCTGCCATCCGCCTCGGAAGCGGCTGGGCTGCGCTATGCGGCCGCGCCCGCGCAGCTCTTCACGGTCGAGCCGGCCGGCGCCCTGGAGTGCGAGCTGCCGCGCGGCGGCGCCGGTGGCCATGGCGCGCCGGGCGGCGGCGGCGCGGCCGCGGACGCTACGGCCAGCGAGGGCTTGGACGAGGGTTTGGATGAGGAGGAGGAGGAGGCGCTGGTGGAGCGCCTGACTGCGCGCGAGCCCGACCCGGCCCCGCCGCCGCCTGTGCTGCGGCTGCGCGCCGCCTCGCATTGCCCATCTGCTGGGAGCGCAGCGGCCCCGAGCCCCAGGATGCCCCAGGTGGCGCCGCGCCCGCACGCGTGCGGCGATGCGGGAGAAGCCGGCGGCACGCGCCCCGGCGCGACCGAGGACGCGGGCTGCTCGGACGGCGGGTGGTCGGACCCTGTCGCCCTGCAGCCAGGGTCTGCAATTCTGGACGGAGGGCGGCTGCGCGTTCACGTGTCGCAGCGCTGCGCCACGGTGCACGTCGAGGTGGCCCCGAGCGGCGACGCCCTGCCCGATTCAGGGACACAGGCGTCCGGCGGCAGCGCGCGAAGGCTCGGGCGCGAGGCGGCGAGCGCCGCGCGGGCCGCCAGCGGAGCAGGTGGCGCGGCGGGCCCAGACGGCAGCGCCGCCGCCGCCATGCCGCTCGAGGTCCAACTGGCTGTGGACTGCCTGCAGGCGCGCTCGGCTGCTCCGCTTGCATGCCCGACGCCCCGCCCGCTCCCTCCGAGCTCTTTCCCCTTTCTCCAACGCCGGGGAGGTTGCAGCACTTGCTGTGTTGCATCGCGCCGTCGGCCCAGTTGTATGGAGGCGGATGGATGGCCCACGTGCCGCGCCATGCCAGCGCCGCCTGTGCTGAGAGGCGGCGCCCACGCCCCTGCTCCCTCTGCCGCAGTGCTGCGCAGTGCATGCTCGACCTGCTAGATGGGCTGCATGTGTACCTAGGAGGACATGATTGGCTACTGCTTGTCTGGCCCATGCGCCCGTGACATGTCTCCATCCGCAAGGCTGCGACCAAGCAGCATGGGCCGCAGGTGAGCGTCTGGGACGACGAGCGGCAGCGGCTGGTCGGGCCCGCGCGCGCGGCCAACGAGCGCGCCGGGCCCGCGGCCGCGCCTGAGCCCCAGGAGGTCTGCCTGGTTACCCTGGACGGCCTGCGCGTGAGCGCGGCGCTGCGCGACGAGCCGGTCGGTGCGTGCCCCGCCGGGAGCGGGCCCGCTCCAGCCAGGACCTACCCTTGATACCCTCAGCAGAAGATGTCCTTGGAGCATCGCATGCGCTCCCTGCGCAGTGCTTCACACTCAGGACTCACCCTGCGCGCCGTCCTGTGACGGCCTGGGATAAGCTTGCGCTGCTGCCCGGAGCTGTATCTGTCGGCCGTCGCGGCTCTGGCTCTTGGCGCCCTCCGTTAACCGCGCGGCTCTGTTGTGCGAATCTCTTCCTGGCCTCTGTCATGGTGAGTGCAATGTGCACTCACACCAGACCCGGCGGGCAGGCGGCAGCGGGCAGGCGGCGCGCGCGTTGGCGCTGCGCTGCGGCGCGGCGGGCCTGCAGGCCGATGTGTTCCTGCCAGGCGGCGCCGCCGTGG
>JAABUH010002357.1_pt1 | contig 18258 bp, 19 predicted proteins | sample 5559121 | NCBI WGS metagenome assembly JAABUH01 (sample SAMN10711871, study PRJNA513364) | rock metagenome | isolation source: Antarctica rocks | place: Antarctica: Victoria Land, Battleship Promontory nord | collected 2015-12-28
TTTCGAATTGCTGAAGTCGTAGAGTCGTTTACGAATCGATTCAGCTGAATTTCGCATCAGCGAAGTAGCCACCTTCTTCTGAAATCGAGCACGTGTCATTTTGCTTGTAGAATAACTGAGCTTGTAGAGGATGTAGGCATTCAGAACAGCTGCATCTAAATAAAACAGAAACAGAGATCATCAATAACGTTGACATCGATGTTTGACGAAGAAATATTGTTCCCTTTGCTGAGCATTTTCGTCAACTTCCCCCATGTGTAAATTGTAGTTCATCACTGCTCGTGAAAAGGGTAAAAATTGATTGTTTTCTGAATCGAGCTGAACGAAGTCTTCAGAAATATGATGTCTGAATCGAAGATCTTTGAGAACGATTTTTTGAGCTTTCTCAGACCAATGAGTCGTTGTCATTAATAAAACAGTGTTGTTGTTTTGTCAGATCATACATAGTGCGTGATTCTTGACTGTTGTGACTGCTGTAGTACCTCAATTCTTTTCTTTAGTGACTACAGTCTTCAATTTTAGTAGATTTTCATCAAATTCAGAGCTTTGTTTTGTCGTTCTCACAGCTCTCATTCTCAGAGCTTTTAAGATCATAAACAGATCAATTGAGCTGAAGAAATTGTTCAGATAAATCATATATTCATAGAGTCGAGATAATGATTTAATGATTTGAACAATCATCGAAGTCGAAGAACTAAAATTCTAAATTTGATGCAAATCAACGATTTGAGTGATTTTCGATGCATACATGAAGGCATATAGATAATTCTCACTGCATAGACAGTAGATTTTAAATTCTCGATCGACTTTCTTACTAAGTATGTTCATGATATGTTTGAATCGATTCTTAAAAAGAATTAATTGCTCGTCAACTGACATGTTTCAATCTGAATGTAGATATTGCTTGCAGATCTGCTGAAACAGAGTCGAAAATAATTTCAATTTCGCTGTTCAGAGCTTTTCATAGTCAGAATTTTGAGATTCAGAATTCGAATTTGAATTGAATAGCTTCAGAAATTGTTTAATTTGATCAAATTGAGTTAGAGTCATAGTTTGAGATATTTCGAAATTTTCATGCATATCTGAGTGTGTATCTCAATAGCTCTCTCTGCGATTTATGAATTGCAAATTCATGAATAGTAAAATTCTCACGAAAACGTCAATTTCGACACTTGAAGTGAAAATTCATCATCGTTGTTTGACTGTTCTCTTTGTCTTCTGTGTCTTCATGTTCATAAACTTGAAAATTTGTTCAAGCATGAATGAGATAATGAACAGGCTGAAAAAATTCAATGAGATCACAAGCTCTGAGAGTAATTTAAACTGATAAGATCGATTCTTCATCTGAATAAATCAATATGTAGAAGAAGAAGATTCAATCATATTTAGTATTAATTGAATTGACGACTTGTGTCATGATGAATTGACACATAAAGATTAAATCAGAAACTGAGTTGAAGATCAGATCTGAATTAGCTTTAAGACTCTGTGACTCTGTCAAGACATCATTTAGATCACGTCATATTTTCAACTTAATATATCATGAGTTATGTCATGTTCAACTTAACAATGCTTGACAAACTCTCTATAGTCAATCGATCTTCTCAAGTTATCGAGAGCTTCTTAATAATTAGCTTTATCATAATATATACTCATTCTGTGTCTGCTTAGAATATCACATTGTCATATCACTCTTATAGATCTCGTCTATTCATTTAGTAGATTCAATCATCACAGTTCTAATTATTTCAAACTCTTCTTAGAGATGATGATTCAATATTCAAGCATGACAATAGCAATGCAATCACAACAGAGTTGAAATGATGACGTCTCGATCTTGCAAGACATCATATCAGAAAACAAACATCACATAATGAAATTAGAAAGCGAAGAAGCAGAAGATGAACTCTTTCTTGATATTAATGAACAGCTGACATGAGTAATGCTTCAACATGATGAACTGTGAAAGAAACAGAAGCTAACAGTGATTCAATCAAAGATTAAGATTCTGCAATTCATTGAAACGATGAAGAGAAATCATCAAGCTTTCACTTAAGTTCTCACGAAGAACTTGAATGATCTACACATCATCTTCATAGTGTCAATGATGACGAAACGAAGTCATCATGAGATCGTTTTACAAAAGCGAAGATTCTCAATGTTTTTGAAGAAGTATCATGACAAAATCATAAGAGAACATAGAGAGTGAATTCGCGATGTCAAAATCTCATTTTAAAATACTTCTTGACATTTTGAAAGTAATGAGAAAAAGATTTTGTATTGCATGATTTATCTGAAGAATGAATCAAAGAAACTTTGATTCAATCACGAAGAGACTATGTTTGCAGTTTAGCAGAAATGATTCAATTTTATTGACTTTCTTCTGAATTTAATTGAAAACTCGATGAATCAAGACATAGATGTGACCCAGCAGTACGCGAATGCATCGCAACGTTTAGATCAAATGATATGAACGTTTGCAACTCATTTGAGCACTCTGAAACATCAACTTTCGTTGTATAGTGATGAGCATAAATGAGCTCATTTATTCATCAAGTTGAGATCTGAGCTACGTGTGATCATTACTAATGTGCAGTCAATTTCTATCACATGAAATGCATTAATTGATCTTGTCGCTTGATTGAAAACAAATCTGCGAAAAGAACATGTCTTGTCGTTGAAACAATTTCAAGACAAGAACTTGCATGATCAAGATAAAGTCAACAAGAAGACTCATTCAAAGCGAAAGAAATTTCATTGATCAATCAGACTTGACTCTTCGTCAAAGACAAGCTCACATGCTTCATCACATTATAGCAAGAATTTGTTCAATATAACGTGTTACACATGCAATTGAAAGAATCATTACTTTACTGATTGTAAAGATGAAAAGATCAAGAATAGATCAAAAGAATCTGATGTAAATCGAGTATTCATTGATTCAATGTCACATATAAGTCGTCTCAAGATTTTGAAAAAAGACAAGTTCTTGATGAATATTTCAAATCATTGAGAAAAAAACAAGAAGTTCTCTTTGTAAAGATTCTTATATATAAAGAGCATGTAATTCAGAGAGATCAGAAGACAGAAACAAAGATTTACATGAATATTAATGTTGAGATGAACGTGATTAGTCAACGTTTCATCATTAAGCAAAATATGTCATTACTGAACATTGATCTCTTAAGATTTATTTGAATGAATGATCAGAATGTCTATTATTATGACGTTTATAAGATGTGTTATTAACTGAGAGACAGCTGAAACATAGAGAAAAAAGATATAAGTATCTTCTATGCTATTGACAAGAAAGAATCTTCTTTGATTCTGAGTATATCAAGTATGCAATTCAAGCGTATTTGAATAAACATGATCACAAGAACATGATGTTTTGACGTGAATGAGCACGCATTTGAGTTGTTCTTCGCACAAGTATTTGCAAAAGCTCTACAAGATGAGTCTACTGTGTATGCTCTTGTCATAATCAATGTCATCAAAGAGTTGATCATTGAACATCAAGTGAAAGCAATGAATAACGTGATGAGTTGTATCACAAATGCGCTTGAAATGCAGACTTTACTTGTTGAATTGAAAGAATACAAAGATGTATTCTGAATAAAGAATGCAGACAAACTGTCTTTGCATGAAGATCATGATCATGCAATCGAAATCACTGCAGAATCATTGTATGAATTGTTGTATAATCTGTCAAACACAGAGTTAGTGACTCTGAGACAGTATTTAAATGATGTCTTAGTGAAAGAATGAATTAAGCACTTCGTCAGCTCGACTGACGCGTTTATTCTATTCATTCTCAAAAAGAATGATAATCTTTATTTATGCATGAACTATTGAGATCTGAATAAGATCACTGTCAAAAATCGTCATTCACTGTCTTTAATTAATAAAACTCTAAACAGACTTAATAGAGTCAAGCAGTTCACTAAGTTAAATCTGAAGAATGTTTATCATTGTCTCAGAATTCAACGTGAAGACGAGTGAAAGACGATGTTTCATACTCATTATGATCACTTCAAATATATGATCATGTTGTTTGATTTAATCAACACGTCTGTCATCTTTCAGACTTATATTAATAAGATCTTGACAGAGCTTTTAAATGACTTTTGTGTTGTTTATCTGAATGACATTCTAATCTTTTTCGTAGAGAAGACTGATTATGTAGATCATGTGAAGCAGATTCTTGAAAGATTAAGAAAGTTCAAGCTATATGCTAGCTTGAAGAAGTGTGAATTCTTCATCATTAAAGTGAACTTTCTAGAATTTGTTGTATTTACAGAGAGCATTTCGATGAATCTAAGTAGAATAAACATCATCAAAACGTGATTTAGATTGAAAATGTATTGAAAAATACAAGTTTTTCTGAGATTCATCAATTTCTATCAACGTTTTATACATCACTACTCTCAGATAGCAGAGTCTTTAACAGAACTGCTGAGAGATAGTGTAAAAGATATAAAAATGAGCTCATTCATATGATTGAGCGAAGCGAAACAAGCTTTTAATCAGCTTCGCGACGTCTTTATGAAAACGTCTATTCTAAGACACTTTGACTCAGAGCAACATATACACATCGAGATCAATGCATTTGATTATGCAATCGCAAGTATTTTGTCTCAGTCAAATGATGAAGATCAGTGACATTTGATTGCATTCTGATTCGAAATGATGATAAATGTCAAAAGAAACTATGAGACACATGATCAGAAGCTTCTAGTCATAGTAGCGATGTTTAAACACTGACAACACTATGTGAAAAACAACTATCATACTGTTGAATTTCTGACTGATCATAATAATCTGAAGAGTTTTATGAACGTTCAAAAGCTAAACAAAAGACAAGTCAGATGAGTCATGAGATTGTTGATCTGCAACTTTGAAATAGCACATAGATCAGAAAAGATAAATTCAATCAATGCATCATCAAGATGATCTGACTATAAGAATAAAAACATTTCTGCAAATCATTTGCTGTTCACTTTGCAGCGAAAGCTGACTAGAATAGAAAGCTTAAATAACTTTATATTCGTAGTGATCAGAGAACTATACTGTATACAAATGATTAATGATGTCAAAAAGATGTTCATTCATAGTATAAATATGAACAGATATTCAGCAGAACATGTTGAGAGCAGACTGCAAGATGAAACTCATTGATGAACATGAGTGATTAATGATGTTGAGAAGACGTTTGTTCACAGTGTCAGTGAACGAAGATATTCAGCGAAACATGTTGAAAGCAAATCGCAAGATGAAATTTACTGTACATGAGTGATTAACAAAGTTGAGAAGATGTCTGTTCACAGTATCAGTGAAAACACAAGTACATGTTTAGCAGTGCATGTCAGAAGTATGCTGCTGAAAATCATGACTTTAGCAATGCAAGAAATGCATCTAGACGAAGTACATTTCTTGAAAGATAAAATTTCTCAATTTGAATTAACAACTTCAAATAGCACAGATGTTGAAACGTTGATTTATAAAGATCACAACGTAGCTGAGAAACAGCTTAATTCTGTTGCTGAAACTGTTGATTGCAAATAACTCGTTTCATGTGCAATTGTTAAAGTACTGACAATTCATAAAACAATATACAACTTCAGTAGTAAATTCATAGTTAAGCTCATCACAATCTTACAGCAAGAAGATGAATTTGTTGTAGAACTAAAAGCAGACAAAATGATGAGTATACAAAAGAATGACGTCGAAGCTTGAATATTGAATAGTCAAGAAATAATAGAGTACAATGAATCATTGTATGTTTCAGAAGATTTTTCTGTCAGAGAAGAGTTATTGAAATGTCATCATGATAATTCATTAGCAAGACATTTTGATGCTGACAAGATCAGTAAGTTATTAGATTGCAAATATTACTGAAAAAGTATGATCAAGAATGTTAAAGAGTATATAAATACTTGTGACATTTGTCAAAGAGTAAAGATGAAACGTCATCTATCATATGATGAGTTGAGATCGTTATCTTGATTCACAGATTCATGAAAAGAAATCACTATGAATTTCATAACAGATTTGTCGTCTAGTAAATGAAAAGAAGTCGTGTATGACTCAATTCTCATGATAGTCAATTACTACATGAAGATGATGCGTTATCTGTCTATAAAGAAGACTCTGACTGTTGTAAAGTTAGCAGAGTTGTTCTTTGAGCAGATTGCTTTAAAATATGAGATATCAAATGATATAATTATCGATAGAGATAATTTATTTATTAATGCGTTCTGATCAAAGATCTGCTATCATGCGAAGATGAAACAACGACTAAGCATCATCTTTCATTCGCAAACAGACAATCTGACAGAATGACAGAATCAAACGCTGAAACATTATCTACGAGTATATTATTCAGAAAAGCAAGACAACTGAGCTACGCTTTTACTTGTAGTCGAGTTCATGTATCATCAGACGAAGCACTCTTCGTTGAGCTGTAGTTTCTTTAAAGTCATGTATGACTATAAGTCAATCTTTGACATACACATTAAAAATGATGCTATGAAAGAAGAAGTGTCAGCAGCAAAAAAACGCGTTGAAATGCTGCAAGACGTGCAAAACACGTTGATGTAACAATGATAAAACGCGATCAATGCTCAGACAAAATACTATAATCAAAAACATAAGTCTAAGTTCTTTAATGTTGATGATTTAATCATGCTATCAGCAAAAAATCTGAAGCAGAAGAAGTCAAGCAAGAAGCTATCAAATAAAATGATAGAGTTTTTTCATATACAAGAATTCATAAACAAGCAGATGTATTATCTTGATCTTTCAATCATTTATAAAGTTCATTCTGTCTTTCATGTATTTCTTTTAAAGTTGTATAATCGTAGACTAAATGATGACTCTATACTCAATTATTTTGTATTCAAGCTTATTGATGATGAGTAAGAATGAAAGATAGAAAAGATTTAACAAAAGCAAAAAAGAAAGAGAATCTTATATTATAAGATACAATGAAAAGAATATTTCATGAAATATAATCAATGAATATTAAGCGAAGATATGAAAGAAGTCTTGAAGCTTAGAGAAGCTTTCAAAATGAGACTGAAAGATGAGCGAAAAGTATAGTTACTCACTTTCAAGCATAAATTCATGATTAGAAAGAAAGAAAATCACTGTATTATGATAATTCTCGCTCTTTAATGAGACAATCACGTAGAGATATTAACATTTAAACAAAAGAAAAAAACACAGACAGAAGAAAAAAGCGCAGAGATGCAAAACGCGCTTGACACAAGAGCATAATCTCAGCATAATCATATCAACTTCATCAGTTATTTCTTGCAAAAAATGTAATCACAGTCTTTTTCTTCTTCTTACTCATCTTGAGATTCATATTGAGACGTGAAGTGAGTAAATCAAGAGTGAGCAAATTCATTTATAAATATATCATGTCAGTTACAGAACTGTGATCAAACGATATTGAAATGTGATAGAACATATAAAATAATGAAATGCATCAAGTGCATCATGAGCAATGTCATTAGCTGTTATTGCTTCTTTCAGCTGCAGCTTCTGCACATTAAACAACTCAAACTTCATTTGCAATTTGTAAAGAGTGACAGAGACAGATTTTAGCACTTTTAGTAATCAATATTTCAAATATTCATTTAATCTCATGTCTCAGATTTGCGTAACTTTTAACTGATGCATATTCATAAAAGCATCAACATCTCTAGAACTTCTAAGAGCGCAGTATGTTTATTTATTATTTGATTCAACAAATACAATCTTGACATTTATAGCAATTAGAGTTGTAATGTCAAATAATATCATTGAAGTTTGTAATTCACTGTTATCTCTGCATGATCTTTCTTTGTTAAAATTATCATCAATGATCAAGCTGTTAACTGCATAATTATCATACATTGCAAACATAGCTTTAATGTCACACAGACTGCTTAAAATGTTCAGTGTATCTTTTGTTCTTTAATAATCAATGTCATCATAGACATTTTGATTGTTCTTCTCAATATTGTTACTCTTTTCTTATTGTGCATTTGCATCACTTTTAGTACTATGTTCTTTCATGACAGCATCTGCAACATAAGCGCTTGCACATTCTTAAGCAAGATGTTCAAAGTGTTCAATCAATGCATTTGCATTACTATCAGTATCATATTTTCTCATGTAAGCACATGTGACAGAAGTGCTTTCGCAGTATGAAGTAAAATATTCGCTTTGTTTGAATCATTTGATTATAATGACTATTGTGCTTGAGTTCTATTCTTCTTTAATTTCTTTCTTTTTGCAAGTTATGTTCACGATGCTTTTCTTTCTCATCTTGCGCACGAAGCTTTCATATTTCTTCTCGTCGCTTAGAATCTTGTCTGTCTTGTTTGCTTTATATCACAAACGTTCATTCTTCTTCATGTTTAAAGCATTTCACAAGTCATTAAACTTTCATTCTTAATTGATCTTAATCATTGTTGACTTGACATCATTTTGTTGTGCTATCACGAGCTCATATTCATCGCTTTGCAATATGATACATGATTGATCTTTAGTTTGTGATGTAAAGTGAGATCTTTTGCTAAGAATTTGCTTCTTGCTGACTTAAGCATCATCAGTCGACGATTCATTTTCTGTGTTCGATTCGATCAATCTCTTCTACACAACGTCAATGATTGAAGATTTAGTTACAAGTTGCAATATCTACAACTTTATTTAATAACATTACATTAAAGACAAGTGATGTTAGTCTTGAAGATTGAAAGACGAAAATGCTTTCTGAACTCAAGAATGTTTTCTTATAACTTGTGTTTGAATTGAGTTGCACGTCATTTTCTAACTTGTATAATGAGAAATCATTGAGACAATCAATGTATACATTGAGTACAGCTTGAATGTTCATAATTGCTTTGATATCATCATTATTGATCTGTTGCTTGATACAACATAGCAGAATCTTCAATATTAATTGTTGATGCTTACGAGCTTGTTGATTTCATGTCACATTGACGTGCATTCATGTCGCTGCATGTTATCAAGTTCAGCTTCGCTTCAATCACTTTAGTCATTAATATATGCAAATGTTCACTTACTTTTCACATTTGATTTCTTAAACTTGTTTAATTTGTGCTCTTCTGATTCATATTTTCATATACAATAAGTGATCATTGTCATTGCGATGAGAATGACATTAGTAGAAAGTGAATCAAAGAATATCTTCAAGTATTCTTGATATGCTATCTCATTTCTGACTTTGCAGTAAATCTTCTGAATCAATATGTTTGCTATGATTCTTACGCAGAATCTGTCTTAAGAAGTCTTTTCACATTAGACGATGTTGCAATCTTTGATTAATACATATCTTTTCACACGCAAAGTCATCATTATTTAGCAGACTTTTTATCAAATTCTTTTGCTCTTTTCTTGTGAATTGCTTCTGTCAATCATATTCATTCTCAACTATGATTCATACTTGACTCAGTACACTAAATCATCACGCTTCAAAGATGTTGTACATTTATCTATTATGAGTTTTATTTGCAACGAAAGATTTGAGCATATTATCTTTTGAGTCTCTTTCATCATTGAAATGTTCTTTACTTCAGAACGTTTGTGATCTGACTTTTTGTCTAAATGATTTGCAATATTCTTTCATGCTTTTCTCATTTTCTCATTAAGTCATTTCTTTTTGAAGTCTGATCATGAACTGCTATTGTTATCAACATGATTACTCAATATTCACGTAAGTAAATAACGAGTGCAAACTTCAACAATCAACTCATGATCAATGATGAAGTTGCATTTAGTTTAATGTGATGTTTTTTCTCATAAATATGATGTTATTGATTCTCAGTCTGCATCATTGACATCATCATCATCAAAATCAATTTTAGTATGTTTATTATTGATTGATTGAAAAGAATTAAACTATTCAATGTTGCATACGTCAAGTTTTTGAAATGTCGTGATGACTTCATGAAGATACTTTCACTGAATACTCTGACAGCATTCGATTCTGTCTTTTTTCAAATTAATCATCTATTCTTTTGAATTCTTAAGCAAATCATTACTTCAAGAGTGACATGTCTGTCTTTGTTGAAGACTTCTTTCACAGAATCACTGTCGCTTGAGTCTGTTATGATTTCGTTGTCATTGTGAATCTCTGTGTATTCAACTGCGCTGCGCTTTGATGATGATAATGTCTTGAAGTTGCTCATATGATGACATTTTTTCTGTAATGTCACTTAGTATCTTGATAAACTCATCATCATAAAAATCAATGTACTCTCATGTTGCATTCAAAATGAGAATCATTTAATGTGACTCAACAATGTATGATCATCAAGAAAATTTATGCAACAAATGATTAAGAAGAAGAATAGAAGAGAATGTCAAATTGCAAACGATTTTTTCTCATGATAAGAGAGAAATTTATCTTATTTTGAGCATTAAGAATAGTTCATTTAATCTTGATAAAAGTTCATTGAATCTTTGTCAATGTTGAATGAATTATAAGTCTTGTCATTGATTCTTGAGATTTCTCAATTATGACATGATCTCGCTATGTCATCTTATACTGAAAGTTTTAAGCATGAACATGTTTTCTATGAGCATTCTACATAATTTCTTCAATGATCAGTTGCTTGAATCAAGTATCACAAGAGATCTGAAATCTACAATCATTGTTTGCAGCAAACTAAATTGTAGAAAGAAAGTGAATAGACTCTTCTGCATGCATTTCTTTCAATGCTGTTTTTCATTCATGCTCATTACTGATATATATTCTTGCGAATTCAGCTTGATTGTATATCATCGTATCTGTGACATAATCATAATTCAGCTCATTCTCAATCAACTTTATAAATCTGTAATATTTCATGTCATTGATGTGAATCAAGTTCTTCACTGATTCACGTTTAAGAAAATCTTGTGATTTGCAACATGTGCTACAATTGAGATTGCGACTGATTTATATTATGAAAATTTTGACTGATCTGACTGATACTGATTGAGATCTCTTGAGATCTCGTTCATCGCAGACGACATAACTTAAGAAATGTAAGTGTGTTTTCAGTTAAAAAAAATGATAAAGAATTGTACTTGAGATTGTCTTATCATGTTTCTCTGACTTTGAGTCATCTTTTTACATTGTAATTTGATCGCTGTGTCATGAATATTAACATAGAATCACTTCTTGATCTTGCAACATCATTGAATATAATATGAAACTCGTGATATATGACTTCAAATGTCGATCTGATGATCTCTTTTGACTTCTTTATATTTAGCTTTCATTTTATAAGCTGAAGAGATTTCATTTGATTTCATATTTGCATCTTCAATTACATGTATTCAGACTCATCAATGTTGAGTTCTTCTTTCACTTTGTTTATCAATCATTTGTAATGTATATACTCTTTACATGATATCTTCAACAATGCATTCATTATATTAAAGAGAAAACTTGATGTTTGTTGAATATTTTCATGTCTGTGACTAATGACTGCGCTTATCACAAAAAACTTTAGCATCAGCAATTCATAACTTCAGAATTTAATTGATGTCACACTCGTTGCATCTTGTTCATGTGATAACTGATGTCAGCTTTCAGTGATCTACTTACTGCTTAAGCTCTCAACTAAATTTATGAAATACATATCAATTATTTAGAATCTACTACTGAGTCACTCACACTCTTTTATAATACAATCGCTCGCGATCATCAAGTTAATTTTCTTTCAGATTAATTCATTAATACAGTTGACTTTGATTGACTGACTTCATGATATTAAATTTGTAACTGATGATACTCTTGTGACAAGCAAAGCTTTGTTTGCTATATATATTTTATAAGAACAAAGCTTTTATAAGATTAAACTTTGACTTTAGTTTTCATCAGTTCATAGTTGAGATTTCTGTTCATCAAGAGAAATTTGATTAAGCAAAGTCAAAAGATGATTATAGTTCTTAGTTACTTAGTCATATAGCATCGTTGACTTTAATGATTCTGTATATGCTCTGAAACATAAACATAATACATATACATTGTTTGATTTTTGTCTGCAATGAGATTGAATCAATTTCAAATACTTTCAGCTTTCACATTTGAAGTAGTATTCTGCTATTCTTGTTTCTTTATGCAAGAAATTCTTCTCATATATCAAATTGTATGAATCTCAATCGTTGAAGTTATTAATGTAGAAGAACTTGTTTTTATTTAACTCGCTAGAAATATCATTTGCTGATACAACATGCACACTTTTCAGAATTGTATGCAAATGAAAAAATCGACTAACTTCGAGAAAACAAGAATTTTTGACATTATCTTTAAATCAGTGCTTTATCTCAATCATTTCATGCACAGCATATTGAGTTTTCTCATTATGAAGTTTAAGTAGTTCAACAAGAACATTATTGTGTCGTAACTCATTATTCTTGTTGTCTTGATGCAACAAATCTATAATGAAAAGAATAAGTCGTAGCGATCAGACAGTCAATCATTTAGCAAAGTTGAGACTTCAGTTGCTTCTTTTGATCTCTTCTGAATCAGAACATAATCATGTCTTTAAACTTTCTTCTTTCTCTGTCAGTTCAATAAGCAGTATACTTTATCACTGACAAGATTTTCTAAGTTATTAACATCTTTTTCATCTTGTTTTCAGCATTGAAGTGATTCATGAACGCTTACGTAGTATGATTTTACTCAGATCAAGTCTTTTTTCTTTTGATTTAACTCTTTATCTGATATGACTTTCTTGTTGACTATGTTGCAACACTCATGCATGAAAACTGTTAATACATCAAGAAGCTTCTTTATGTTCAGAATCTTAACTAAGATCAATGCATGACATTATAACTTTGAATTGAGTTTTGTCTCTTATATTTGATTGCATTGTTCATGAATGAATGCATCTTGAATTTTACGAAGACTAAAGACATGACTGAATCATGTTATCATAGCAGTCAATGCATGCTTATTGATCTTGCTCTGTCTTGTATCTCTGTGAAGAAGAATATCTTTCATCACAAGAAGATTCAGATGTTGAGTATTGTGATGCAATAACTGTCTTTGAAATGTTTTTCATTTGTTAATATGATCGAAAAAGATCTTTGTTAAATGCTTGTGTGCAATCTCACTGTGCTTTGTATTAAAATTATCAGCACTATCGTATCTTTGAATCTAACTTGCATAATGTGTCATTGCATGTAGTTTTGAAATGTTGAAATGATCGATGTCTGTATCTGAACGCTCAGATCGCAAATGACGAAAAACATTCTTTAACTTGTTCAATCAAAAAAGTGCATGTTCAAGATATCAAAGAGTTTCTTCATCATGCAAATGATACTGAGCAAGTATCATGAAGTTTATCATTGCTTGAGCGAAGTGAATTGCTGCAAATGTTCTCATGATCAGAAGCGATGCAATGACTGATATAAACTGACATACAATTGACTTTTGATTTGCATCAGTTCATTGCTTAATCGTACTGTACTTGACAAATTTCTTCATGTCTTTAAATGATAAAATGACGCGAAATCTTTGATTCAGCTGAGCTGTTTCTGATGCATTGTTTAAAGCTAATCTGATTTCTTTTCTTTTTTGACTTGTATAAACACTCTCGTTGATGATTTGATTAAGTCATAACATCAGATACAAGATGATTCTCTTAAATAGTTGATGTAACACATTTATCATTATTGTCTTGTGAATATTGACAAACATATGTGATCATGCAAAGTTTTTCACTGAATGTATTCAAGCAAAATCATTCTCAATCATATTGTTCTTTCTTTATTGTTTCTGTTGATTTCTAATGAATGCATTCGTTTGAATTGATCATGTCTTGTCTAGATTTTCGTGCTCATGAGATGATACTTGATAAATAAAACATTGTTGATTTATCTTGATGTTTGTGATTAATACTTATTTCTCGTAGTTCATTATGAACTTGATGATTATCAAATAACATTGTCTTATCTTATTATTTACACAAAGAACAGAAATGTCATTTTTGAACATAGCTTCAATGATTGTTACATGTGAGATCATGTATTAATACATGATGATACATGTTTAACATATGCTTGAGTATGATTGATAATATCATGTGTCAAATCTTTGACTTGATATCATCATCATCATTGTCAACTATGAGAAGAAATCTCAGAAGAATCAATCTCGATCGTTTTTGAGCATGTCTTGTGCATCGATTTAGATTTTCTATTGTTAAATATATAAATCATGCAGATAAATCATCTTGATGCTCAGTCAAGACTGTTTTATCGATGAAAATTAACAGTGATATCACGATAGCATCATCAGAAAGCTTTTTCTGCGTTTCTCATCATCAATCAGCAGTATGCATCTTGTCGCAGACTTGAGAGTTGTTGACATTATAATGTTGAACGAGTGCGTAAATCAGCTCATCTTGAAATGATGAGTGACTCAACAAGAATCAAAGTGTCTTGATAATATCACAATACAAAATGCAGTGCTGCTCTTCTTGAACTTCTTTGTAACTGAATTCAACTATGAATGTTCAAGAATATCACTCATCATTTTCAACATCATATGAAATCTGATGTAAAAGTATCAATCACTTGTCTGCATCATGAAAGCTGGCATGTTGATGTAAGATTTGCAAGCATGAGTCTTGAAAAAATCAATTAACACTGTCTTTGATAATCTTCATTTGATGAAGTTAATGAGCGAACGCGTAATCTGCTTTGCATTGAAATGAATAGTATTGATTGTTGTTTATGTTCTTGATCATTTGAGAATTTGAACTCAATGACTCTGATACTTTCTTTGACACATCAACTGTTGTTTCAACATCATGATCAATTATCTTGATGAAGATTTCAACTTGCAATGCTGATGATGTGAAGAGAAGTTCAGTCTGAAGTTGTATTGTTTCAATTCTTGATGATATATGTTTAATATTCTGATTCAAATCAGCGCTATTCATCTCAATGTTCATGTGCTCTTCTGCAAAATCATCTATTAACATATATTCTTGATTCTCGTTTTCAATGTTCATCTGAACACTCTCATCATGAAAATCATTTGAGTTTGAATCTCATTTTGCAATCTCATGATTATGTCAGATGAGCTGCATTAAATCGCATGATGATGATTCTGATGATGATGATAACTTTCGTCAGAGAATCTTTTGCAATCAATCATGCAAGTAAACATAACAGTGATGAAGATGATGTTCAAGCTCATTGATGTTGTTTATCTTTATTTCACATGAAAAGCATATGTGCTGCATTATTTGTAAGTCTTCGATTAGTGTTTTTATATAACTTGTATGAAGCAATGATGAATTGTAATAATTCTTTACGCTCAATTGTTTATCTGTGCATGAAATGTCAGTAACAAGATGAATCGAAAAATGTCAATCGCAAAGTCAATGAATCACATTTATTCAGAAGTTATCAACTTCAATTTGAACTCGATAATTAAAATATGTAAACTATATTTAGCTAAATCATAAAGAAAACAAAATCAATCACTTGAACAAATATTATCATTATTCTCATGATCTAGCTATTGTCGCTCAAGATGTGATCATCTAAATCTCTTATGAGATTAGAGTAATGATTGCTAAAGTGCTATATATCTCAAGTCGAAGCAATCTTCAGAGTTTACAAACTTTATCTTGTCATCATCATCTATCTCGCTCTTGTCATGACTTGATGAGCAATCTGAGAAATATATGACTATGCATCTATCTTCTTCATCTTCATTTGAAACTCTCTGATAGCATGTCAATTATGCTTAAACTCATCGTTGCTTCTTCTGAGCTTATTATAAGTGCAAAGCTGCTTAGATTTTATAGTCATCATTATCTGATGTACAATGAAGATTGAGAAAATTCAAGTATCAAAGATTAAAGACTTGAACTTAGATGAAGAGATTAATTGATCGACAAATATAAAGATGAGTTCATCAGTTAAATAAGTGACAGTAACAAATGAAGATGATTGTTGATGATGAAATGATATTGAAGATGATGTAGTTTTGTTTCAAAGAGTCTTTCATCTGATGGTTCTTCATATGACGTTGACTGCTTGTTTGAGTGACAACAAGAATTTTGATACATTTGATGATACATTTTGATTGAACTTGTTTATTGCTACTGTCAATAGTTAGATCATGAGTTCAATTACAATGTGCATATTAATGAATCAGATGTTGTTGCATACATCAACTTCAATGAGAGCATACTTGATGATGTTGCACTATAAACAGTGTCTGCAATGAACTGACTGCTTGATGAAGACTTCAATTTCATCAATAAATCTTTCTTTCTTGAGAATGAATGAAGTTGTTCAATGACTAGATTGAATGAAGAGTTGTTGCAGTCAATCTTTTCATCATCTCTTATGATTGCTGTTGCTCAATATCATATCATCTTCAATTCTATTACTTCATGAGAATGATTTATATCTTGATGATAACAGATGCAAGTGAAGTTTTTACACTGTTCATGACAACATCATCAACAAGTAAGAAGATCAAGTATGTATGACTCGTCTCTCTGAAAATGCTTCTTATGTTTGTTCTTTAAACACTTTGCATGAGTGATGTTGCTGATCTGAATGAAAGCAATCAGTCAGCTGATACACAGAAGAAGCAACTCAAAATGATAATTAAGATTTCATTTCTTAACATTCATATCTTTCTGTCTTTTCTTGATACTTTGAGCTTGAAAGAAGTTTCATCATTTGTGATATAATTGCTGAGATCTTTGCGAGTTCATAAACTGATCAATTCGATGATGAATTCTTTCTTGTCATTATTCTGTAAATGAAACAGTATATTCTTCAGATCTCTTCAATCATTGCATCTCTTCAATGTCTTTATCATCTTGATTAATTGATTGAAGTAATGAATAATAGTTTGATTGCAAAGCGAAAAATGCATGTAGTTTCAGTTGATACATCAGTTGAAGATCAAACAAGATTGATTGTTACGTTAAAGCTCAAAGTCAAACTTGCTTGCATGATTGAATACTTTTGTATCTGAGTCGTGTAAAATCTCTCTATCATCAAGTACAATTGTTCAGTTCACAATGTAAGACAGATCATATACATCTGAATCATCATCATGAAAGTCTACAGACTTCTCGATCATGTTCTCATTTGTCTCTTCATCATATATTTCAGAATCAACTTTGTTCTTTCAACTGTTATTGTTAACACTCAAGATCTGCTTGAATCGATGCTGTGTATCATGTTTGAGTCGTGAGTTCATATTAGTAAATAAAACAGTATCTTTAAGAAGATACTTGATGTTTTTCAAATTAGACTGTTTGTTTCACGACTCTGTTTTATTTATTTGCTTCAAAACATTCAATATTCTCTTTACGACTGCTTTTTTGACAGATTCAAAAGATGAATGAAGTTTAAAAGTAATACTTCTTCATTTTTTAACATGTTGAGTAGTGAAAGCTTGTTTAGCACTAGTCGTGATGTTTCATATGCATTCAGTTGACATTATCTTCATGATAGTGTTATTTGATGTTTATTAAGTCACAAGTAATGCAAAAAGTGATTGAGAAGAAAGTGAAATTATGCAATACGTTTGAAAAATTGAAGTGCGTAAGATTCAATGAACTTGAATAATGATTCTTTGAATCTGCTTTAATTTGAAAATGTTGTTTTCTAACATCTTGACTTGAAGTAAATTTCTTGACTTTCTTTGCTGTCAAATTGACAACGACATCACATTTCAATGACTTTATGATAATTATCATCTTATCTTTCAATCATGTAAACTATGATTTGCATCATCAAATGCTTGAATGTAATCTTCACAACAAAATGTTAAAGCTGTGCTACTCATGAGAGACTTCAAACAGAGTGCTTATCTTCATGACTGTATTCAGAAAGCGATTGATAATAATGTGAAAGTTATGCAATTATCAAACGAGTAGATGCAACATGTCTTGATTGAACTACATGATTGATCTACTCACTGACAATTAATGAATCGCTGTAATTTGCAACGCTCTTATGAAAGCGCTTGCTATCACATTCTCATGAATCACAACAGTGAAAATGACAGACAGATTCGCTCAAAAGCATTATGACTTGCAATGCAATACTGATTTTATTAACAGACATCATGATGCTAAAAGATGATCAATTATGCTTTCTAAGCAAAGAAAATCTCAATTCAATATAAATGATTAACTATCTTGACAGATTCTGATCAAATTACGAAGATACATATCGTATTTTCACTATAAATTGATTTATTCA